>Ga0310690_10000587_pt1 | contig 75110 bp, 61 predicted proteins | sample AusTroGonzalo_MG_2_FD_207661 | JGI IMG/M metagenome (GOLD analysis project Ga0310690, IMG submission 207661) | Bovine rumen microbial communities from tropical cattle in Woodstock, Queensland, Australia - Gonzalo_04 (v2) (version 2) | ecosystem: Host-associated > Mammals > Digestive system >...
AATTGTTTATATCAAGATTGTCTTAACACATATCAATGTTCCTGTGAACAAGATCACTCAGGTAAATACAGCAGACTTGAAGATAGTGGGGCTTTATGGTCATCTTCACCCATGCAAGTAATATTAAGTCTAAATAAAATATATTTTGCAGTTGATTTCGAAGGAGCACGCATAACTTTTTTTGATGCAAATTTTCTAACTCCGTCACTAAATGTCCGTTGCGTCAGAGATAACTAAAAGCACTAATTTTTAGGGAGAAAAACATGGATGAGAGAGATTTCGACAAGAAAATATTTGATCTTTGTTATGCTCCTGCGTTAATTTATTATTTGGCTCAAATATTATAAATATTCTTTGTTGTCGGAGGAAAACATGGGGATTTTTGGAGTTAATAAAGATGAAAGAATGGCGATTGCCAATGCTCATGCAACTATGGATTATTTGCTCTATCTTGAATACTATCAACCTTGGTTAAAAAGAATCGCAGGAAATATAACAAGTGAAATGTCCAAGTCTAATTATAAACTCCGTGCCGAGCAAAATGATGCCTACTCTCAATTTGTGTTTGGTGTGTATTCTGGTGTAATTGAAAGAAATGACGATATGTTTCTAGATTTAGTTAAAAAAGCAGCAGAACAAGGTTGGGCCGATGCTATGTATGTAATTGCAAAGTGTTGCGATCATTGGGGAGAAAAGAAAACTGCATTTAATTGGTATCTAACAGCCGCTCAAGCTGGAAATATTGATGCTATGTATATGGTGGGTTTTCATTACAAATATGGCGGAGGAGAAAAAGTTGCAGTAAATTCAAATGCAGGAATTTCTTGGCTTTGTGAAGCAGGAAAAGCTGGGCTCGGAGATACAGAAAAAGTAGGATCTCTTGCCGCTCAATCAACAATGGGAGCGGTTCTTTTTGAAATGGGAGAATATGCTCGGGCTCAAAGATCTCTAAAAATAGCCGAAGCTCGTGGATGGGCAAATGCCTCAGCTTTATTAAAACAATTACCTTTACTGTTTAGAGGCTAAAAATGAACTTTATCTTTGTAATCACAACCGGAATTGTCACGGCTTTGATTGGCATCAAATCCTCTTTTCCGCTTGCCATCGCATTTTTGGTAATTTTGCCGATTTTGATCACGATCACATTTCAGCTGAGGATCAGAATGCCGAATGTTGTTCTGGCAACACTATGCTCAATAATTTTTCCTTTAATGTTTTTGGCTGTTTTCCCAGCTTGGGTAGCATTGCTCGCATTCTCTGGACTTTTTGGCACTGCGTTAGGATTTAATGAGAAGGAAAACACGCTTCATACAGCTTGGTTCACTCTCAAACATGGTGTCGAGATAAATATCATCACAAACATCCTTGGAGCTATTGCAATACTTTGGGGAATCTGCGATGTTTTCATCAAGTAACGAACATATCCCAACCAAATAACATCCTGATTTTTCGAGAGATTTCCAAGCAGCAACTTATATAGTGTCGTGATTTTTAAGTATGATTTTCTGATTTCTGCTGTTGGGCTTGTCAGGATAAAGGTAGTGCACCTCTCCAGTTGCAATCAGTTCATTCACCACGCTGCGAACGGTGTCCGTCAACTTTTTATATCCCAGTTCAAGTGCAATTTCTCCCATTGACAACGCTCCTTTGGCGGACAATGTTTCAATTACAAGATTTCTGATCTCGCTTTTGCTTTTTCTTGACGTGATTTTAGGTGAATTGTCTGAATTTTCAGCACTATCAGCTTTTTTCAAAAACAGTGAATGTACAGGAAAAATCACCCTAAGATAACTTCTTTCCTCATCAGTTCTGAACGCAGGTAATTCCGATCCGTTTTGCCGCATTGCTTTGAGAATAAGCGGAATTCCGGTGTTTCTGCCTTCAGCCATCTTCAACTCTTTAAGAAAATCGCCTATTCTTCTGTTGCGATATCTGTTGGCGACCATAACATTGTTTTTGATGTCTTCATCAGTTATGGAACGATCCGGCCCGGGAAAACTGAGAATTTCAAGTTTTTCAGGTGTAACTGTCACTGTTATCGGCTCCTGTATCTGGTAAGAACGATGATATACCGCATTGGTCAATGCCTCTTCTATTGCCTCATAAGGCCAGTTGAAAACCCTTACAGCCTCGGCCTTGCCGGGAATTTTTGTCACATATTCGGCAATCACATAGTTCCGGATATAGGCCAATGCGTCCGAAAGCTGTTTGTTCAAAGGTCCTGTGAAAATACGCTCTTTCATGCCGACTCCTGTCGGATCAGGTTTATCCACTACCTCGATTCTGCTGTAAGGGAAAAAAACATCCGGACGCTCATTAAAGAACATCAAACCGACATTCACCGGTTTTCTCAATTCTTTCGGGCCTTTGATCAGTTTCATATCTGCGGAGACAGCTTCAAGAGACCTCGTCAGGGAAGCTTCATACAGTTCACTTCCAACCGCATAAAGATATTCCGAAATAAGACTTGAGCGCATATCATTCACTTCAGCATGGTAATTAAGACGGTCATCAAACGGAATGTTTCTTGCAAGTCCTATCAGTTCCTTTTCTTCGGATGCGTTTGCCCTGATTGTATTTGACATTTTCCTGATATAGTAAACTTTCTCGCTCCTTTCGCGGGATCTGTTCATATAAATTTTCTGAGGACACTTGTAAGGTCTTTCATCTCCGCCCGGAATCCAAATGGCAAGAATGTTCCTGCCGTCAACAACGCAAGGTTCGACAATCGGAATATACCGAGGCTCTATCAGATTACATTTTGCCAAAAGATCTTTCTGAATGAAATCAAGCGATTCTTTTGCCAAACCAGAAACCGGAAATTTCGGAACTCCATGAATTTCCTCTATTCCGACAAAAATATAACCGCCGCCAAGATTGTCGAAATCATTGGCAAAAGCCGTGATTGAATGTATTATCGGCTCCGGATTCCAAGATGCTTTGTATTCTATCCGAGAACTTTCAACCACCCTTTGATGAATTATATCTTCAACATTTACCGGCAATCCCATAAAACTCTCCTTTATACTCCACCTTTAACTCACCATTTGGTTCTATCAAAAGGAGAGTTAAATGGCAATTTTTTATTCTGTCTCCAAAACGCTGATCAGCTCACGGTTTCACAAAACAAGGGGATCAGGGTTTCAGAAGATCTTAAATTTTCATTGATTAAAACCTCTTTTATGAGGATAATCCGGCAGTTTTTCTTAAATTGAAGGAGAGAATATGAGAAAGTCATTGATTTTATTTGTTCTTTTGTCCGCGCTGGTTGTTTCTTGCGACAAAATCGAATGGTCCGGCACCTCCCAAAAAAGCAAGACGGAAGCTCCTGCGAAGAGTATTGAAAAGAGGGTCGCCGACACAAAAAAAATCACAATCAACGCAGAGCCTGACAGCGGAACCAACAGACTGAGCTGGCTCAGATACCCGGCGATTTCGCCTGACGGAAGCGAGATCGCGTTCGCATTCAAGGGTGACATCTACATCGTCTCGTCGGAGGGCGGCTTCGCGCATCCCGTCACATCATCTCCGACTTACGAATCGTCTCCGGTCTGGTCGAATGACGGCAGGACTCTCGCCTTCACGAGCAACCGCTTCGGGAACCACGATATCTTCACGATCTCACGCGACGGCGGCGAGGCAAAAAGGCTGACATATCACTCGGCGAACGACACTCCGATGACTTTTTCACCCGACGATTCAAAGGTCTACTTCTCTTCGCCGAGGATCGGTTCAAAGGAGAGCTCCGTATTTCCGAGCCGCAGGATGCCTCAGCTCTACTCGGTTTCAGTCGAGGGCGGCAACGAAAATCTCGAACTGACGGTTCCCGTTCTGTCACTGAAGATCAGCAGGGACGGGTCGAAGTTCATATACCACGACAACAAGGGCTACGAGGACGAATGGCGCAAGCACCACACTTCGGGCATCACCCGCGATATCTGGCAGTATGAGCCGGAATCGAAGAAGTTCACGAAACTCAGCGATTTCAAAGGCGAGGAGCGCAACCCTGTTTTCGGCGAAAACGGCGAGATCTTCTACCTCAGCGAGGAGAGCGGCTCGTTCAACGTCTGGAAGCGCAGCTCCGCCGGTCAGAAATCGCAGGTCTCAAAATTTGACACGCATCCGGTCAGGTTCCTTTCCAGAAGCGTGAACGGCACCCTCTGCTACACATGGGACGGCGAGATCTACACACAGAAAGCCGGTGAAGAGCCGAAAAAGCTCAACATCTATTCGACCGTCGAGCGCAGGACGAACGAGATCCGCGGTATGCTTTCAGGGCAGAAGGATTTCTCGATAAGCCCCGACGGAAGCGAGGCTGCGATCGTTCTCCGCGGCGAGGTCTACGTCGTCGATATCGAATCGGGAACGACCAGGAGAGTTACGAACACGCCGAACGAGGAGAGATGGGTAAACTTCCATCCGGACGGCAGGAAGCTGCTCTACTCCTCTTTCAGGAACGGCAGCTGGAACGTTTACGAAGCGTCGATAAACGAGGATACCGACCCGAGCTTCTCATTTGCGACAGAGATCAGGGAAAAAGAGATGATCGCAAATGATTCCAACACATTCCAGGCATACTATTCACCGGACGGCAAGAAGATCGCATACCTTTCGGAACGTACCGAGCTCAGATATTACGACATCGTCAAAAACCTTCACAAGAGCCTTCTTCCGGCAGACCGGAACATCTCGTATGTGGACGGCGACCAGCAGTATTCATGGGCTCCCGACAGCTCGAGGATAGCGGTGATCTTCAACGGTCACGGCCGCTGGGCGGGCGATCTCGGCATAATCGACATCGAAAGCGGCGAGATCACCAACGTGACCAACACCGGAGCCGAGGATTTCGTTCCGAAGTGGAGCGGGAACGGCGAATATATCGCGTGGCTCTCAGGCAACGAGATCTACGCTTTCTTCCTTAACAAAAAGGGGCTCGACAACTACAGGAAGAGCGCCGATGAGATCACGATAGAGAAGAAGCTCGAAGAGAAGAAGAAGGAGAAAGCGGCTGCCAAAACGGATTTAAAACCGAAGAAGGAGGAGCCGAAGAATCCTCTCAAAAAGCCGGAAAGAGTCGAATTCGAGAAGAACGGCACCGAGGAGAGGATCGTAAAGCTTTCGCTCTCGCCGTCGAAGTATGTAGGGATCGCTCCGTCGAAGGACGGCGAAACGCTCTATTTCATGAGCTTCGACCCGGCCGCCTTCAGGATCGCTTCGATCGCTCTGCGCGAAAAGAAGGAGAAACCGGTTGCGGCGCTCCCGCACCCCTACAACCTCGACTTCTGGGATGAACCGAACTTCGTTCTGGAACTCGACAAGGCCAACACGTCGCTCTTCGCACTGGCTAACGAGGCTTCATACAAGATCCTGCTTGCCGACAAAACCCCGAAACCGATCACTCCGGCAGCGGAATTTTCGGTAAACAAGAGCGAAGAGTACAGATACCTCCTCGACTATGTATGGAAGACGATCAACGACAAATTCTACGATAAAAACCTTCACGGAGTCGACTGGCCGATGTACCGCGACGCCTACGCGAAGTTCATACCGTACATAAACAACAACTACGACTTCACGGAGCTCCTCTCCGAGCTTCTGGGCGAGCTCAACGCCTCTCACACGGGCAGCGGATATATCCACATGGCTTCGATGGCGGACTCCACCGGCAGGCTCGGGGTCTTCTACTCGAACGATCACAGAGGTCTCAAAATTGACGAAATAATCGCGAACGGCCCGCTCGATAAGGCAAAAATTCAAATAAAACCCGGAACTTACATCGAAAAGATCGACGGAGTGCCGACCAATGCCGAAAATATCGACAGACTTCTCAACCGCAAGGCCGGCAAACGCGTGAGGATTTCGCTTCTTGACCCCGCAAGCTTCAGGCGCTGGGACGAGATCGTCAAGCCGACGACCTACCGCGGCGAGTACGACCTGCTGTACGACCGCTGGGTAAAGCGCAACCGCGAAAGAGTCGAAAAGCTCTCCGGCGGCAGGCTCGGATATGTCCACATCCGCGGGATGGACGGCGCCAGCTTCAAGACGATTTTTGACCAGATCATGGGAAGATTCAACGAGACCGAGGGCATCGTGATCGACACGCGCTTCAACGGCGGCGGCTGGCTCCACGACGATCTAGCAGTCCTCTTCAGCGGGAAGAGCTACACGACATACAGCCACCGCGGAGTCATGAACTTCGGCGGCGACCCGCAGAAGCAGTGGACGAAAAAGTCGATCCTCATCGTCAGCGAGGGCAACTACAGCGACGCGCACCTCTTCCCGTACACATACCGTACGCTCGGACTCGGAAAGATCGTCGGAATGCCCGTTGCAGGAACAGCGACCGCAGTCTGGTGGCCGAGACTGATAGACGAGACCATCTACTTCGGTATCCCGCAGATCGGTATCCACGACACGAACGGCAGATATCTCGAAAACAACGAGCTTGTCCCCGATTACGTCGTTCCCTTCACGCCTCCGCAGATGATCGGCGGCGAAGATCCGCAGCTTGAGAAGGCGGTACAGGTGCTTCTGGAGGAGAAAAACGGAGAATAACGATGGATATCGAAAGGCTCAGAGATCTCAGAAGGCGGCTGCACGAGTCGCCGGAAAGGTCGTTCAACGAGGTTCATACCGCTGAAATAATTATTGATTTCTTCAACTCCGTCTCAAAGGGCAAAGAGTCGTTCTTCAAGGTCTTCCGACCCTTTCTGACCTCTATCGTGATAGAGTACAGGAACGGCGGCGACAAGCCCTTCAAGCTCTTCCGCGCAGACATGGACGCGATTGCCGTGACGGAGGACCCTACCCATGAAATCGTATCGAAAAATCAGGGAGTCATGCACGCCTGCGGTCACGACATCCACATGACCGTACTCTGCGGACTGCTCGCCTTCACGGCCGGGAACCTGCCGGAAAAGAATATCATCTTCGTGTTTCAGCCAGGCGAAGAGGGTGCCGGCGGCGCACGGAAAATGATCGAAAGCGGCGTATTCGACGGCTACGAAATCGAATCGGCGCACGCGCTCCACGTCAGCGACGACTTTGAGGTCGGAGAGATAGCTTCGAACGACAACGTTCTTTTTGCCATCCCCCGCGAAGTCGACCTCGAGTTCTTCGGCAAAAGCGGGCACGCGGCATTCCCGGAACGGGGGCACGACGCACTTGCGGCCGCAGCGGACTTCCTCTGCACGATCGAGCACGTGATCCGCAAGAACCTGAATCCGACGAACATCTTTCACGCCCACTTCGGCAAGCTGACCTCAGGAAGCGCCAGGAACGTGACCTCCGACTACTCGAAAATCGAAGGGACGCTCCGCTCCTTCACATCCGAAACGATGCAGGAGGGCACGGGACTCGTCAGACAGACTGCAGAAAAGTGTGCAGGGAGTTACGGCTGCACATCGAAACTCACAGTCCTCGGCGAATATATCGAGGTGGAAAACTCACCCGAACTTTTCAGCAAGCTGCAAAAAACCGCGGAAAAGAACGGCATACGATGCATCTACAAAAAGGGCGACCTTGTCGGCGAGGATTTCGGATACTTCACGAAACGCTGGAGCGGGATCATCTTCTGGCTCGGGACACGCAGACCCGGCGCGGAGCCCCAGCCGCTGCATTCGAACAGATTCTTCCCGAGTTTCGAAGCCGTAGATGTAGCTTTAAAAATAATGACCGGTATGCTCATGGACAATGTTTAACAAATCAAGGTGCTGCAAATGAAAAAAATCTTATTTATCCCGCTTTTCTCTTTGATCATCGCCTCCTGCGGCGGCAGCGGAGTAAGCTACACGGCCGGCGAGGAGAACGGAAAACCGGTAATCAAAGGCTCGAACGGGATCATGTGGTACGCGGAGGACCCGAACGATCCGCTTTCAAAGCTCAACCAGAAGAATTTCGCCGATTCCGTCACCTTCTGCCAGGAACTCGACTATGCAGGACACACAGACTGGCGCCTTCCGACCGTTGACGAGCTCAGGACGCTGGTCGCCGGATACGACGACATCGAGGACGGCGGCAGATGCAGGGTCTCCGAAAAGTGCAACAGGATCAGCTGCACCACCGAGGGGCAGAAGGATCCGAACGACACCCCGTGCTCGAACCCGGATGCCGAGATAATGCAGGGGCCAGGACCGAAGGGGTGCTACTCTATCGACGAAATGGGCGATACCTGCGGGAAATACTGGTCGTCGACACCGATCTCCACCGGCAGTTCGATGCACTTCCAGCTCGATTTCGCAGACCCGTCGGTCGCTCCGGTCCAGACTGACGTCCCGACTCAGTTTGCATTTGCGAGGTGCGTAAGAAAGTGAAAGAAAAACCGTCACCGATAAACATTATCTGGTTCTCGATCATCCTGCTCGCCGTCCTCGCGGCGGCATGGCGCGGGACAACAGGTGAACTCTCGACAGCGCTTTTCGACAGCGCAAAAAGTGCCGTTAAACTCGCGATAGGGCTGATCGGAGCAATGGCCTTCTGGCTCGGGATAATGAAGGTCATCGAGGATGCCGGAGCCTTGAAATCGATCGCTAAAGCGGTCAGACCAGTCATGTCGAAACTATTCCCGGAAATTCCTTCCGACCATCCGGCGATCGGCGCGATGGTAATGAATATTTCGGCGAATATGCTCGGCATGGGGAACGCCGCAACGCCGTTCGGGATAAACGCGATGAAGGAGCTCGACACCCTGAACGCCGAGAAGGGACGGGCCACAAACGCGATGGCTCTCTTTCTGGCGATCAACACCTCAAGCGTGACTCTTCTCCCGCTCGGAGTGATCACGATCCGTGCAGCGGCAGGCGCATCTTCTCCTGCGGCGATACTTTTTCCGACGCTTATTTCGACAATCGTATCGACCGCTGTAGCGATCACGATGGCAAAACTTCTGCAGAGAGGGAGCTACGACGCGGTACTGACGAACATCGAGTACGAAAAGCCTGGAAACGAAGATCCGGTCCAGCCTGAAAAGATAAAAAAATCAAGGATATGTCTCTCTATCATCTTTTCTCTGATTTTCATCAGCGGCGCACTCTTCCGGATCTCGCAGACGACCGAAGAATTCACCTTCAAAAACGTCGTTCAGTCGATATCCGACTGGCTGATCCCGACGATAATACTGGCGGCGCTGCTCTACGGCTGGCTGAGGAACGTCAAACTCTACGAATCGCTTGTCTCAGGAGCGAAAGAGGGCTTTGAAACCGCCGTCCGCATAATCCCGTTCATGGTAGCGGTCTTCGTCGCGGTCGGAATGTTCCGTGCAAGCGGGGCCCTCGACATCATGGTCACCGCCCTCGACCCGCTGACGAGCCTCGTCGGGATGCCGGCAGAGGCCCTTCCGATGGCGCTGATACGGCCGCTTTCCGGCAGCGGAGCCTTCGGGATCATGAGCGAAATAGTAGAGCGCGACCCCGATTCTTTCCTCTCCTTCCTCGTCTCGACGATGCAGGGTTCGACCGAGACCACCTTCTACGTCCTGGCCGTCTATTTCGGCGCAGTACAGATCAAAAACAGCCGTCACGCACTTCCGGCGGCACTTTCGGCAGACTTCGCCGGCATAGTTACGGCGCTTGTCACAGCCCTTGTTTTTTACTGATTTCCTTAAATTTTATTCGAGTCCGAGAAGTCTTCTGACGGCATAGCCGGCAGCCATTATCCCCGCGCACTGCGGAACGAAGACCGTCGACCCCTGAGTTTTGCGGGTCCTGCCGAGTTCCAGTCCTGGTCCGTCATCCGACTCTACCGGTGCGACCGCCGTTTCACGGCTGAAAACGACCGGGAAGTGCGCCCTGACGCCGCGGCCGCGGAGCCTTTTCCTGACGAATTTCGCAAGCTGGCAGACGTCGGTCTTCCAGATGTCGGCGATCTCGAGCATTTCTGGGCGGACCTTTCCGCCCGTGCCCATCGAAGAAATAAAGTCCTGATGCTGAGCCAGAAGCGCTTCGATCATGCAGACCTTGGGGTTCAGACTGTCGATCGCGTCGATGTGGAAATCGGCTTCGTGAAGCAGCGAAGAGGCGTTGTCGCCGTGCATGAAATCGCCCGAGACAACGATATCGACATCGGGGTTGATCGCCCTGGCTGTCGCCGAAAATACATCTGTCTTCTTCATGCCGACATTGTTCTCAAAGCCGAAAATAAGACGGTTCAGGTTCGACTCGGCGATGACATCGAAATCGGTGACGCGGATGTGCCCTACCCCGCTCCTGACGAGGCTGACAGCCGCCGCCGCGCCCACTCCGCCCAGACCGTAGACCGCTACCGTTGAATTTTTAAGGCGCTCTACCCCCTCCGGACCGAAGACGATTTCGTTTCTTTCAGTGAAGCTCATAGAATGAGACTATCAGGAATTTTTAAGAGAATCGAACCACTTTTTAGCCTTTTCCAGGAATCGTTTTATACCCGGATGGCCCTGGTTTTCGGATTCGAATTCTTTGAGTCTGACTATCGCGTCACGGTGACCGTCAGAGATGTTTTTCGGGACCTCGAGTTTCAGGATAACGTACTCAGAACCGCGTGTCCCGCGCCCCTGGACATCCGGGAAACCCTTGTCCTTGAGCCGCATCTTCGTGTTAGGCTGAGTGCCTGCCGGGATGGTCATCGAAACCGATCCGTCAAGCGTGGGAACATCGATCTTGTCGCCGAGCACGGCCTGCGTGTAGGTCATCGGGATCTCGATGTAGACATCGTCATCCTCTCTGACGAAGAGGTCGTCGGGTTTTACTCTGACCGAAACGTAGACATTGCCTCGCGGACCGTTGTTGATGCCGCTGTTGCCCTGACCGATGACGCGGACCTTCATCCCGTCCTCGATACCTGCCGGGATCTGGACGGAAATCGTGGCCGAATCCTTGACGAAACCCGTTCCGCGGCACTTCTTGCAGGGTTTTTCGATTATCGAGCCCTCTCCGTGGCAGGTAGGGCACGGCTGAGAGATCGAGAAGAAGCTGTTGCCCTGACGGACCTGGCCGCTCCCCTTGCAGGTCGGACACGGTTTCTTCGAACTGCCGGCTTCGGCACCCGTGCCGTGACACTCTTCGCATGTCGACGAGCGGGAGAACGAGATATCCTTCGAAACGCCGGTATAGGATTCACGGAACGTGATCGTAGTGCCTGCAAGCAGGTCAGCGCCCTGCTGCGGAGCCGTCCGGCTGCGGGTCCTGCCTCGTCCGCGCCCGCCGCCGAACGCACTCTCGAACATATCGTTCAAAATACTCTGGAGATCCGGAAAATCACCGTAGCCTTGAGCATCAGCGCCTCCGCCGAAGCCCTTCAGACCCTCTGCGCCGTACTGGTCGTAGATCTGACGCTTTTCGGGATCGCTCAGGGTTTCATAGGCCTCGTTTATCTGTTTGAACTTCTCCTCCGCCGCCTTGTCACCCGGGTTTCTGTCCGGGTGATACTTCAAAGCCATCTTTTTGTAGGCTTTCTTCAATTCGTCGGGAGATGCGGTCCTGGAGACACCGAGCAGCTCGTAGAAATCAGTTGAATTTGCCATTAAAATCTAATCTCCGTACCGATTGGGTTATTTTTTCTCCGTGAAGTTGGCGTCAACGACATCGTCGTCCTTGCCTGCGTCGTATTCACCCTGCTGCTGTCCTGCTTCCGGATTCGGGTTGGCTCCAGCCTGGGCCGCACCGCCGTAAACCGCCTCGGCAAGCTTGTGAGCCGCGCTGGTAAGCTCGTTTACAGCGTTTTCGATCGTAGTGATGTCTTCTGTCGTAGTAGCATCCTTAAGGTTCTGAAGCTTCTCCTCGATAGCGCTCTTGTCCGCAGCGGAGATCTTGTCGCCGAACTCCTTGAGCGATCTTTCGGTCGTGTAGATCAGCTGATCGGCGTTGTTTCTCGCTTCGATGAGGCGTTTTTTCTTCTCGTCATCCTCTTTGTTCTTCTCGGCCTCGTTGATCATGCTCTCGATCTCGGCATCGGAAAGTCCGCTTCCTGCCTTGATGACGATCGTGTTCTGCTTGTTGGTACCGAGATCCTTCGCGCTGACGTTCAGGATGCCGTTCGCATCGATATCGAAGCTGACTTCGATTTTCGGAACACCGCGGGGAGCTGGCGGAATATCCTTCAGTTCGAACTCGCCGAGGAGCTTGTTCTCGTTCGCCATAGGTCTCTCGCCCTGGAAGACTCTGACCTGAACGGCCGGCTGGTTGTCCTGGGCCGTAGAGAACATCTCGGTCTTCTTTGCAGGGATCGTGGTATTTCTGGGGATAAGCTTCGTGAAGACACCGCCCAGAGTCTCGATTCCGAGTGAAAGAGGTGTTACGTCGAGAAGAAGGACATCCTTTACATCGCCCTTCAGGACGCCGCCCTGGATCGCAGCACCGATAGCAACGACCTCATCCGGGTTTACGCCCTTGTGGAGCTCTCTCTGGAAGAACTCCTTGACCAGTTTCTGAACGAGAGGCATACGGGTCATACCGCCGACCATGATGACTTCGTCGATATCCTTGACCGTAAGTTTTGCATCTGCAAGGACCTGTTTGCACGGCTCGAGCGTCTTTCTCGCAAGATCCTCGACGATGCTCTCGAGTTTAGCTCTGGTCATCGTGATGTTGAGGTGTTTCGGGCCTGTCGCGTCAGCAGTGATGAACGGCAAGTTGATGATGGTCTCCATCGTTGACGAAAGCTCGTGCTTTGCCTTCTCGGCAGCCTCTTTGAGCCTCTGAAGCGCCATCGGGTCGCCGGAAAGGTCGATCCCCTGGTCCTTCTTGAACTCGGAGACGAGGTACTCTATGATCCTCTGGTCGAAATCCTCACCGCCGAGGAAGGTATCGCCGTTCGTCGAAAGGACTTCGAAAACGCCGTCGCCGAGCTCAAGGATCGAGATATCGAACGTTCCGCCGCCGAGATCGTAAACTGCGATCTTCATATCCTTGCCCTTCTTGTCGATACCGTATGCAAGAGCTGCCGCCGTCGGCTCGTTTATGATCCTGAGGACGTTGAGGCCCGCGATCTTGCCGGCATCCTTCGTAGCCTGACGCTGTGAATCGTTGAAGTATGCGGGAACCGTGATGACGGCCTCCGTTACCTTCTCGCCGAGGTACTCCTCAGCGGTCTCCTTCATCTTCGCAAGGACCATAGCCGAGATCTGCTGCGGGCTGTAATCCTTGTCGTCGATCTTTACCCATGCGTCGCCGTTTGCAGCCTGAACGATCTGGAACGGAACGACTGCTCTCATCTTTTCGACCTCTTTCGCGCCGAACTTTCTGCCGATAAGTCTCTTGATCGAATAGAGAGTCTTCTGCGGGTTCGTGATAGACTGTCTCTTTGCGAGCTGGCCTACAAGCCTCTCGCCTTTGTCCGTGAACGCTACAACGCTCGGTGTGACTCTGACACCTTCGGAATTTGCGATGACCTTAGGTTCGCCGCCCTCCATGATGCTTACGCAGCTGTTGGTCGTTCCAAGGTCGATACCGATAACTTTTCCCATAATTTCCTCCAATAATTATAAATAGTTGTTAAAGTTCTTTATCCTCTTCGGAAACCTGTGCCGCTTCGTTCTGCGCCTCCCCGGCCGGCTCCTCGTTCAAATTTCCGCTCTCCTTTTCCGGTTCCTGTTCCGTAACCGGTTTTGCCGCAGGTTTTCCGCTTGCGACGATGACCATAGCCGGACGCAGGACCCTGTCGTGATATTTGTAGCCCTTTACGTACTCGGCAATGATCTCGTTCTGTTCCTTGCCGTCGACATCGACCATGCTCATAGCCTGATGCAGTGCCGGATCGAACTTCTCTCCGAGGCTGCTGAAGCCGTTCAGACCGTGCCTTGAGCAGACAGTCTTGAACTTTTCGAAGATGTTGAGAATGCCCTGGAAGAAGGGGTCGTCTTCGCGCAGCTCCTCTTTTTTGGCATACTCCATCGCCTTGTCGAAATCGTCGTTTACGGTTATGAAATCCTTAAAAAAGTCACCGACAGCGTGCTTGATCTTCGAACTGTATTCGTTTTCAAGCCTGTTCTTCTGGTTTCTGTTTTCAGCGACCATCAGACGGATCGTGTTCTCCTGTTCGGCGATCTTTTCATCCTTCTGTTTGAGCTGATCCTCGAAGCTCTTTATCTTTTTTTCGAGTTCCTCGATCTTTTTGTGGCTGTGGTCACGGCCGCCGAAAAATTTTCTCGATTTTTTCGACTTCTCGTGCTCCTCGGCAAGTTCATCGGCAACTTTCTGAAGATCGCTTTCGCCGTCAAGCAGACTCTCGTCGAGCTCGATCACGTCGCTCCCTTTTGCTCCGTTCTGAACCTCTTCCTTATCCTTATTCATAGCTCCTCCAAGCCTAAACAACTGAAATCATTTATATTTACAACCAGCAACATCATGTCTTACACGCTCTTCTATATGGACAAAAGCTGCAAAGTCAACGGGTAAAAAATTTTTTTCTTAAATTATTTTTGCCGGACGGGATAAATATGGCGATTTTGCCCCTCTTTTCTTGTTTTTGCTTAAATTTAATGTATTTGTACGCATTATTTTTGTAATTGGAGTTACTATGAAAGTCAGTCAGATGTTTTTTCAGACCTTGAAAGAGGTCCCGAAGGAGGCTCAGATCGAGAGCCACAGGCTGCTTTACCGCGCCGGAATGATCCAAAAACTCGCGAGCGGCGTCTACAACTACCTTCCGCTTGCCCTAAGAAGTATCCGTAAAATCGAAGATATAATCCGCGAAGAGCTCAACAAACGCGGCTGTCAGGAGGTCCTGATGCCATCCGTCCAGCCCGCCGAGCTCTGGCAGGAGAGCGGCCGCTGGAATTACTACGGTCCCGAACTCCTCAGGATCAAGGACCGCAAGGGCGGCGACTTCTGCCTCGGTCCGACCCACGAGGAGGTCATCACCGACATGGTGAGAAAAAACCTCAGAAGTTACAAGCAGCTGCCATACAACCTCTACCAGTTCCAGAGCAAGTTCCGTGACGAAGTCCGCCCGAGATTCGGCCTTATGAGAGGGCGCGAATTCATAATGAAGGACGGCTACTCCTTCGATATCAGCGAAGAGAAGTCGAAGGAAAACTACTGGAAGATGTACGAGGCTTACAACGCTATCTTCAGGCGCTGCGGGCTCAGGTTCAAGCCGGTCGACGCGGCGACTGGTGCTATCGGCGGCGACATGAGCCATGAGTTCCAGGTCCTGGCGGATGCCGGCGAGGACACCATCCTCTCCTGCAACTGCTGCGACTATGCTGCCAACCTCGAAAAGGCGACGTCCCGCTATTCGGAAATCGGACGCGACACCTCGAACGTCCCGCCGATGAAGGATGTCCCGACCCCGAATCAGAAGTCGGTCGAAGAGGTTGCCGAATTCCTCGGAAAATCAACAAAAGAGATAATGAAATCAATGATATACATCGTTGACAACGAGCCCGTTCTGGTCGTTATCAGAGGCGACCTGGAGATCAACGAGGCAAAGCTTCAGGCTTTCTGTCACGCGAATGCCGTCGAGCTTGCGGACGATGCGACGCTTGAAGAGATCAGTGGCACGGAGCACGGCTTCATCGGACCGGTAGGTCTGAAAAAGGAGGTCAGGATCCTCGCCGACTATTCAGTCACAACGATGGATTCGCTTACCGCGGGAGCCAACAAATCCGGCTTCCACACTGAAAACGTCGTCATCGGGCGCGATTTTACACCGGCGGCAGTCGCAGACCTCAGAGTCACAACAGCCGGCGAAGCGTGTCCGAAGTGCTCGGGAACACTGGAAGAGTGCCGCGGTATCGAGGTCGGTCAGGTCTTCTTCCTCGGCACGAAGTACAGCTCGAAAATGCACTGCGAATTTATCGCGGAAAACGGCGAAAGCGTCCCGGCGGTGATGGGCTGCTACGGTATAGGCGTCGGCAGGACTATGCAGGCGGCGATAGAGCAGAACCACGACGAGTTCGGCATAATCTGGCCGATGGCGATAGCTCCCTACGAGGCGATCGTCCTTCCGCTCCAGATGAACAAGCCCGAAGTCGTAGAGACGGCCTTCAGGTTCTACGAGTCGCTCAAGGCTCTCGGGATCGAGGCTGTTATCGACGACAGGGACGAGCGCGCAGGCTTCAAGTTCAACGACGCAGACCTCGTCGGATACCCGATCCAGATAATTTTCGGCGCGAAGTCGCTTACGACCGGAAACGTCGAGATCAAGATCCGCAGGACGGGCGAAAAGGTCGAAGTTAAGATTGAAGAGGCGGCGCAATTTGTTGCGGACTTCAAAAGGAAGGAAATGGAATTCAATGCGTAATCTTTTGAAAGCATTAGCTGTTTTTGCAGCGATCTTCTTTTTTTCCAACCTCGGAGCCAAGACCAGGCTGCCGAACTTCGAAAGCTCCATCCAAGACGCGGACAAAAAGGAGATAGCCTTCAGAAACGGTGATGTTTTCGCACCGGCCAGCTTTTCATTCTATGCTATCGGGTTTTACGTCAACGGTACGCAAACAGACAACCTGAAGCTCAAGGAGAGCGACGAGCCGATGGCTCTGCAACTGGTTTCGCTCTCGAACCTGCTGACCATGAAAAAGCTGATTTCCGAGCTGAGACGCGGCTTCGGCTACGGCTCCGACCACGACAAAGCATTTCTTGCAACGATTCAGGCTGATATCGAAAAGTTCCTGGATTTACTTAAAAATTCCGGTAAAAAGCCGACTAAGGGGAACAGGATAACCTTTCTCTACACCCCGAAAAGAGGAGTAGAGGTGCGGTTCAACTCCACCGCTCTCGGAACAGTCCAGGGGCACAGCTTCAAAAAGGCGCTCTTCGGGATCTGGCTCAACAACAACTGCGCCGACGAGAAGCTCCGCGACAAGATCGTCAGCCTTCCGAAACAGCAGACGAAAAAGGAGAAGTAATTGAGCGATTCCGATAAGCAGCTTGCGGTTATACCGATCCTCTCGCCTGAAACAGTAAGGACCTACGTCAGACGGGTCATCGCCGTTCCCGACATCTCACAGGAGGAGGAGATCGAACTTTTTCACCAGTTTCAGGAGTACGGCGACCAGGAGGCTGCCAAAAAGCTCATAATCAGCAACCTGAAGCTTGTGGTGAATCTAGCCTATAAATTCAGGAACTTCCGAGATGTGAGCGACCTCATCCAGGAGGGCAATCTCGGGCTTATGACGGCGCTACAGAAGTTCGACCTCGACAAAGGGGTACGCTTTGCGACCTACGCGACATGGTGGATCCGCGCAAAAATCCAGGAGTTCATCATCAGCCAGATGAGCATCGTCCGCTTCGGGAAAAGCCGCGACGAGAGGAAGCTCTTCTTCAACATGATGGCTACGATCAAGGACATCCAGAGCTACGACACAGGCAGCGAGATCTCGAAAGACGAACTGATAACCGAGGTCGCAAAGAGGCTCGACGTCACGCCGGACAAGGTCATAAACGCGCTTCAGGTCGTATCGACATACAACGACATCTCGATCGACCAGACACTCGACGGAAGCAGCGAACACCTGCTTGAGCTGAAGGACAAGACCGATTTCGACCAGGAGCTCGACGAAGAGATGATGGGCACCCAGCTCCAGAACGCGATCGCCACCCTGAACGAGCGTGAAAAATTCGTGATCTGGAACCGCTACCTCGCCGACGAAACGCTGACTCTCGAGGAGATCGGCGAAAAATTCGGCATCTCGAAGGAGCGCGTAAGGCAGATCGAAGCACGCGCCATCGAAAAAATCAGGCTTTTCGCCACCAAACCGGTCCGCATGATCGAAAACAGGAAATAACCCTGCGACAAAATGCGTAAAATCACCTCACACAACGGACCGAAGCCGTATACGTCTTAATGCCGTTGCCGCTGCCATAGACCATAACATCGCTGAAATCCACACCCCAAGCGCCGTAAATATAGCTGACGTCGGTAGAGGAAGACCAAAAAAAACATTCGCTCGGCATATCTGGGAAATCGGAATACGGAGCAGCTGATTTATTGAGATTGAGCAACGACGCGAGTTCGTTTTTGTTAGGCAGTCTCCAATCCGAATAACCTGCATAACTCAGATCCTCGCAGTATTTCAAAGCCTCCTGCCAGGTTTTACCTGAGACGTAAGTTTTCTGCCACATAAGACCTGTTGTGGAATCTGTGACAACAACGCTGCCGCTTACTGTCTGAGTAGTGAAAACACCTTTCGGCATTTCATTGCCTGAAACGCAAAGGACTTTATAGGTTTTCGTTTTCTCCCTACGATACTCTGATCCATAAGAAGAACTGAAATAATATGCATAACTCGTATTGCCTTTGAATTCGTTGTTTGTCCACAAAAAAGCATCCGTACCTGTCGGCATTCCGGTAAAATTCGAGTTTGTTGCAGGACCATATGAGCTGTTATTGACAATCGTGAGCAGTTCAAGCGGATTCGGAACTCGCCAGTTGCTCTTTCCGGCGTAATGTTGGCTGTTGAGATCGTTGCAGTGGGTGTTTCTGTTCGCCCAGGTATAGGTGCTTGATGAAGGCGATTTTTCCCAGGTGAGACCGGTGTTGTTGTCCACGACCACATTTGACGAAGCGGTGAAACTCTGAGCCATGCATTTGCTGGTGTACTGTGCATCCTGACCGTAGAAATCTGCACTTGACGAACTCGGACAGGTCATTGACGAAGATGCGTTGTAACAGTTTGTCTGGCCGGTGCAGATGTTGCCGAGAGAAAGCGTATCCGCAGGTGCCGTATCACTTTCTGTATCACTTGTGTCGCCGGAATCACCAGAATCACCCGTATCGCCTGTGTCAGTCGGATCGGTATCACCGGTATCTCCTGTATCGCCAGAGTCCCTCACACAACAGACATAGGCGTAGATGCCAGCCTTACTGGTGTTGGCGTCGACATAACTATAACTGCTGCCAAACCTCACACTCCATGCGCTGCTTAAAAGTTCGACATCGGTAGAAGAAGACCAGAAGCCGTAGCCTGGCATGTCAGGGAAGTCGGAATACGGAGCACTCGGTTTGTCATAGTTCAAAAGCGATGCAAGCTCGTTTTTATTGGGCAGACGCCAGTCGGAATAACCCGCATAAGTTGAATCCTCGCAATTTTTCAAAGCCTGCTGCCAGGTGCCTGTCGTATACTCTTTCTGCCACATAAGCCCAGTTGTCGAATCTGTGACGACAACGCTGCCGCTTATTGTCTGAATCGTGAAAACACCTTTCGGCATTTCATTACCCGAAACACAGAGAACTTTGTATGCATTGGTTTTTGAATTATAACCTATAGATCCTAAGTAAATTCCGAAAAGACGACCTTGATCACTGCTGTATTGTTCAGATGTCCACAAAAATGCATCACCTGGCATATCCGGAAAAATAGCTGTGTTTACTGCAGGATTATATGTGCTGTTATCAACAATCGTCAGCAGTTCAAGCGAATTCGGAACTCGCCAGTTGTTTTTGCCAGCATAATTCTGGCTGTTGAGATCGTTGCAGTGCATTGCACGGTTATCCCAAGTGTAGGTATCGGTTGACGGCGATTTTTCCCAAATCAGTCCGGTGTTGTAGTCCACAACAACCTTTGATGTAGAGGTAAAAATCTGAGGGGTGCATTTGCCAAGGCTCGCATAATATGCGTCCTGACCGTAAAAATCGGCGTTTTCGGAACTCGGGCAGGTTATTGATCCGTCTTCTTCATTATCACCAGAGCATCTAACCTGACCGGTGCAGATGTTGCCGATCGATTCCAGAACCGGACTTACAGGGTCTGAGATCGGTTCTTCGATGCAGAATGTGCCGTCCCAGGTTCCGCCTGCTTCAGCGCATATTTCCTCTTCGATCGATGTTGTATCACCTGTATCTGTAGGATCAGTGTCACCCGTGTCAGTAGGATCTGTAGTATCACCGGTGTCTGTCGGATCGGTATTACCCGGATCCCATGAATCGTCGTCAGGGACCACCTGACTGCTAATGCAGTTGTCTGAATACCAGCCCCGGCAGTCGTCTCTGCATACCGCATATCCGCCAGAGAAAGCGGAAGAAAGCGCGGTGCACTCTTTCGTTCCGCCGTCGCAGGTTTCGTCACCTTCAACGATATTGTTACCGCAGAAAGCGCCGGTGTCGCCTGAATCGCCTGTATCGCTGTCTGGTGTCGTATCGCCTGTGTCAGTCGGAACGGTATCGTTGGAATCGCCGTCGGATGCCGTGTCGCCTGAATCGCCGGTATCTTTCATGCAGATATTGTTGAGCACATCGCACTTAAGCCCTTCGTTGCAGGTTTTGTTCGGGTAACATTCGCCGTAAAGCTCGCCCTGCTCCCTGCCGGAAGGTTCCGCGTCATCGTCCGCTCCTTCGGAATCGGCATCGCCGCCCCGGTACGCATCCGAGTTTTTGTCATTCGGATTGTTGAATTTCAATCCGTTGTCGCAGGATACAGCGAAAAACATCAGGAAAAGCGCGAAAATCGATACATATCTCTTCATTTTAAACCTCTCACAAACCTTTCAAGTCAAAAAACGCAATATTTTAGGTATTTTCGAAAAGATAACAAGGAGCTGAAAAAGATTATTCGGTAACCTCTTCGCAGGATACATCGTCAAAGTAGTTGACAGAGCCTGAAAGTTCGGTGCTGCCCTGCTGGAAAAGTATGATCTGGACGTCCGCGTCCTCCGCGAGCAGATCGAAGCTCAGCGTAAGCTCTGTCCAGTCGGTAGAATTGATATCTTTCCAGAAATTTCTGACCGGATAATAGCCCTCGCTGTTGCCGTCGACATTTGTCGAGTAGACTCTGAGAGCGGCTGTTGCCGTTTCACCTTTAGCATAGGCCTTGCAGGTGTAGCTTCCCGCCTGCAGATGAAGTGACTGGGTCGTGAAACGCTTGTTTTGCGTAACGCTCTTAAGCTGAAGCGCGTAGCTACCTGTCCTGACGTTATCGTTATCGCTGACGACCGAGATGTTGGTATTGGATACCCCCGTCTTGCTGCCTTTCCAGCCCGTCAGATTGCCTGTCTCGAAGCCGCCGTTCACAATGATCACGCCCGTTCCGGAATCGCCTGAATCGCCTGAATCGCCTGAATCACCGGTGTCACCTGTGTTGCCGGTCCCTTCAGGCATGGTCTCCAGAAGGACCAGACCGGTTTTATCAAAAGCCGTATCGTAGAAGCCCTCGATCTGCTCGTAGGTATCGCCGACCTGGACGTTTGCCGTGAAAGAAGAATCCAGCGGGATAACCGTCAAACCGTCGCTGAATGTAAGATTGCCGTGAGAATCCTTCTCCGATACGGAGACCGCTTCATCGTTCTTTACAATGACATGAAGCCCTTTGTGACCAGCCGCAAGCTCGGAATATTTCAGAGTCAAAGCCTCGGGGAGGTCAGCCGTGCCGGTTATTTCGACGGACGAAGGCTCGTAGCTGCTTCCGTTTTTATGAATGATCTCCCATTGTCCTTTATAGAACGAAACATAACCTTTGACTGTAACAACATCTCCCATCTCCGGAGTCTCCCCGCATGTAGTCTGATAGACATAAAGACCGCTGAGTTCGTCAGTTGTTCCGTCGGTTACGTAAAATGTGCAGGCAGTTCCGCTCTGGACCGTTTTTGTCAGAACCGGAGAGTTTACGATCGCGTTTTCGATCGTGACGTAAGTGTCTGCCTCGACCTCGCCGCCTTGAACTTCGCTGATCTCGACGACATTTTCGGACTCTATATAGCCGGAAACGTCCCATGAAGCCGATTCGATCTCGTAACAATCGCCGTTTTCAATAGGTGCCGAAGTGTATGGATCGCTGTCCATTATTTCGCTCTCGACAAGCTTTACAGAGAATGTACCTTTCGTCTCAAAGGTATTTTCATCAAAATAGGTAATTTCTAGCGTTCCGCTCTCCTGGAAGAAAAGCTTTTCAATACCGCCTTCAATTATCGACAAAACAACACACTCGCTGCAAGTCTCATAATTGGAATTCTCGTCCGAACCCAAATTAAAGTTTCCAGTAGTCATCCAGTTGCTTCCGTAGAACTCGACAGAAAGGAATGGATCTGAATCTTCCGGAAGACCGTCTATCTCGTCGGTAACAAGATAGCTCATGTCAGCATAATAGGCATCATCTTCCTCGTCATATTCGATATTAGGATAAATCGTGCCGACAGAGAGTCCGGAACACTCAGGAGTTGAATCCCCCGAATCCGCTACATCTTCATCGGAAACAGTGTCGCCCGAGTCACCCGAATCCGTTGAATCACCCGAATCCGTTGAATCACCCGAGTCCGTTGAATCGCCCGAGTCCGTTGAATCGCCTGAATCCGTCGAATCACCCGAATCCGTTGAATCCCCTGAATCCGTTGAATCCCCTGAATCCGTTGAATCGCCCGAATCCGTTGAATCCCCTGAATCCGTTGAATCACCCGAGTCCGTTGAATCGCCTGAATCCGTTGAATCTCCCGAGTCCGTTGAGTCACCCGAATCCGTTGAATCGCCTGAATCCGTTGAATCACCCGAGTCCGTTGAATCGCCCGAGTCCGTTGAATCGCCTGAATCCGTTGAATCGCCCGAATCCGAAGAGTCGCCCGAATCCGTTGAATCGCCCGAATCCGTCGAGTCGCCCGAATCCGTCGAGTCGCCTGAATCCGTTGAATCGCCCGAATCCGTCGAATCGCCTGAATCCGTGGAATCGCCTGAATCCGTGGAATCGCCTGAATCCGTCGAGTCGCCTGAATCCGTCGAGTCACCCGAATCCGCAGCATCTTCATCGGAAACAGTGTCGCCGGCATCCGCATCGGATTTGTCGTCACCCTTGCTGTCGTCGCACGCAGTAAAGGCAAAAATGAACACTGCCGCAAACATGATCATCAGAAGTTTTTTCATAGCTTTCACCTCAAAAAAAGTAAAAAAACACAGAGTGTTTTATTTTAAGGAAATAAAAATAAAAGCGACAAATTTTGAAAAAGGGTCCGGGATGCGCCCTACTTTTTCGGGCCTAGGTTGCCTTCCGCCCAGTGTTTGCGGCAGAGCGCGACATAGCTTTCGTTGCCGCCGAGCATCACCTGCTCACCCTCTTTTACGACGACGCCGTTTATGACCCTGGCGTTCATGATCGCCTTTTTGGAGCACCAGCAGACCGTTTTGATCTCCTCTATCGAATCAGCCATCGCGAGCAGACGTTCACTCCCCGGAAAGAGGTTGCCCGCAAAGTCGGCACGCAGTCCGTAGGCGATGACCGGGATCCCGAGCCTGTCCACCACATCACACAGCTGCATCACCTGCGCACCGCTCAGGAACTGGGCTTCATCTATGATAACACAGTCGATCTTCTGCTTTGAATTCATTCCGGAAATCGTAGAAAAGAGCTCTTCGTCCGGCGAAATCAGCTGTACCTCCTTCTGCATCCCGACGCGGCTCTTCAAAATTTTAACGCCGTCGCGGGTGTCGATAGAGGGCTTGAAAATCACAGCGTGCTGCCCCCGCTCCATGTAGTTGTAATCGACCATCAGCGCGTTCGAGGTCTTGCTGGCACCCATCGCGCCGTATCTGAAATAAAGCTTTGCCATGCATCTCTCCGGCTGCTCGCGTTGTGATACAAAAAAAGCTTCTGAAAAAGCTCTAATGCAGCTTGGTCAGAGCCTCCCTGATTCTTCTGACTGCTTCGACCAGTTTATCCAGCGAGGTGGCGTAGGAGATGCGGATGCAGTCGCCATTGCCGAAGGATTTGCCGGCTACGCAGGCTACATGTGCGTTGTAAAGCAGCCACATGCAGAGATCGTCACTGTCCTTGATGACAGTCTGACCGTCGGTTTTGCCGAAGTAATAATTCATGTCGGGGAAGACATAAAAGGCGCCTGCCGGGGTATTGCACTTCACGCCGGGGATCTCGTTCATCATCTTCACGACGGTATCGCGGCGCTCGCGGAAAGCCTTCATCATCCCCCTGATCTCATCGGAGTTCTCCGGACAAAGCTCAAGAGCCTTAACGGCTGCGGCCTGGGCGATGGTGCAGATACCGGAAGTGATCTGTCCCTGGATCTTGTTGGCAGCCTTGACGATAGCCTGGGGAGCCGCGATATAGCCGATCCTCCAGCCGGTCATGGCATAGCCTTTTGCAACGCCGTTTACGATGACGAGACGGTCCTTCAGGAAATCGAACTGGCCCATGCTCTCGTGTTTGTGCTCGTACTGGATGAACTCATAAATTTCATCGGAGATAACGATGATATTCGGGTATTTCCTCAGCACTTCTGCGATGGAGGAGAGTTCAGCCTTTGTGAAGACGCTGCCGCTCGGGTTGCAGGGCGTGTTGATAAGCAGAGCCTTTGTCCTGGGAGTAATAGCCTTCTCAAAGTCCTCTGCCGTGATTTTGAAGTCGTGCGCCATATCGCTCTTGACGATGACCGGCACACCGCCGCTAAGTTTTACCATTTCGGGATATGATACCCAGAACGGAGCAGGGATGATGACCTCGTCGCCGTCGTTGATGACAGCCTGCAGAACATTGTTGATAGCCTGCTTCGCGCCGTTCGAAACAAGGATGTCGCTCTCTTTGTAGTCAAGACCGTTGTCGCGTTTCAGCTTCTCGGCGATAGCCTTGCGCAATGCCGGCGTGCCGGGGACCGGCGGATAGTGCGTGTCGTTGTTGTTGATGGCGTCGATAGCCGCCTGCTTAGCCGATACCGGCGTGTTGAAGTCCGGTTCACCGATGCTCAGACTGATGACATCGATGCCCTGCGCTTTAAGTTCACGGCTCTTGTTGGTCATAGCCAGAGTAGCCGACTCAGCCATGTTCAAAACTCTGTTGGAAAGGGTGATTTCGCTCATGATTTGTTACTCCATACAAACAAAATAAACACCAAGTAGGACGAGATACGATATATATGAGAAAATATCAAGGATAAAAAAAGGCGGCTTCTGCCGCCCTTAAAATTTTAGAATGCTGTCTGATTGTTACTGCGCATACCCCTGACATGAAGCTGTGCAGCCGCCATAGCAGCTTCCATCACAAGTGCCCCAGCAACCACCGTTACAAGCTACAGGCTGCTGCGAAATTTCTTCTGCGTCTACAACAGCTGATGCAGGCAGAGAAAGAAGCTTATTCAGGTCATTAACATCTTTTTCAGGCAGCGTAAACTGCGAGACAGCCGGTGTAAACAATGCAAAAAGCATTGCCTGCTTAACAAGATTTTCCGGAAGCAGAAGTTTTGAAATTTTCATGAGATTCTCCCTACAAAAAGTTATTAAAAAAAGAGGTGTTGCCCCTCACTTAACTCGTTTTCCACCAAACAAACTGTTTATTTTTAAAACAGCTTTTATTGTCTGTTTTTCTTTTTCCGTAATTTCAGACATATTTCTGTTTAGAAATCGTTTACCCTGGAAATACGCATTTGCAAGTGCTTTAATTTTGGCAAGTTCGCATTTCAACTGTGATTTTTCGGCAAAAGATCCTGTTGAAACAAAGTTGGCTGCATAGCAATCCACGCAAACAGGAAAAAGATAACAGTTGTTAAAACAGTCATCATTTATAAACAGGTTTTCATCTGATAAATCCATTTTCTTTATTTCAGCGATCTGTTCTTCATTCATGGAAACAGAGGAAGAAAATGTGCAGAAATATTCCTGACCGTCCAAATCTATTACGCGCATTCCGTTGCCGCCTATTCCGCACTGCTTGCGATATTCTCTTTCAGCTTCACATCTCGCCAAAGGAAGAGTGAAAATCTGTGCCGGCTCAACTTCAGGGTGAGCGACATACCAGTCAGCCAGTTTAAAAAGCTGCTCCGTTATGATTTCCAGATTTTTACCGGGATCCTTGATATTCTGCCCTTCGGCAAAATTTGAGCCGCTGATCTTAAACCCTTTTTCATGTATAAAAATGAAGTCGTCAGCCAGATCTGGTAGATTTTTATCGGAAATAGTCATTTTCACCGGTTCGTCAGGCCAGTTTTTATGAAAAAAATCCAAATCTATTTTATCAAATGAATTGTTGCGGTTCAGATCATGTGTCTTTTTTGCCCCGTCCAAACTAAGACAGATATAAAAATAATTCTTGTGGGCAACCAGCCATTCCTTAATCTCGTCCGTCAGAACAGTTCCGTTCGTATCTGCATAAAAGCAGTAGCTCTTAGGCCAGTTCCTGCTCCACGTCCACTCGCAGACCTCTTTTATAATAGGAAATTCAAGGAAAGGTTCTCCGCCGAAGAAGCCTATTTTAATCTCTTCGTAATCTCCGGTTGTCAGATACTTTTCAACAGTTTTCTTGGCAAATTCGACATCCATTTTCCGCGAATCTTTGTGATGCTCGTAACAGTAGACACAGTTCAGATTGCATCGGTGCGTTATAATCAGCGTAAGTTCAAAGGGTGGCTTTTTTTCAACCATTATTTTCTCCATGAACCAAAAAAATTCCGGTAAATATATCACTAAAGGTTATTAAATCAAGAAATTCAAACCTTTCATTGGTGTTTTTGTTTAAAAAGCCACGTTTGATGCGGTTCTTTTAGAAATTTTTATATTTATATTATGAGTATGGATGTGAAGAAGATTTTCGGCAGTAATCTGCGCCAATACAGAAAAAAGAATCGCCTGACACAGGAAGCTCTTGCGGAAGCGATCGGTGTAACTTCCAAGCATCTTGGGCTTATCGAAAACGGTTCGACTTTCGTTTCGGCAGAGCTTATCGAAAAGGCTTCATCATTTCTCGGCATTTCTCCGGCAACTCTCTTTTATTACGATGAAGAAATTTCAGGCAGCGATAGTTTTTTAGACACAGTTGACCGAGTGATCGATGAAGAAATGGTTGCGGCAGTAAAAAATATCAGGCATAAAATCCGCGAAAATCTTAAAGCAGAATCTTCTGAGAAATAAGCGGGAATAAGAATCAAAAAACCAGTTCGGTCTTTTCCGACGGATTCGATCCGTTTTCAACTATAAATTTTCCGATCTCATTCAATGCCACAAAACGGTAACGTTGCGTTGACGTAGAAACAGGCCTAAAAGCAATATGTTTTTCTTCCGCCTTTCGCCTAAGCGTGTTTTCTGCGGCAGAATGAATCACAGGCGAAGTTATCGTCTGCAGCGTCGGTTCCAAAAGCAACAACTGACCTTTTGAACACGCTTCAAAATAAAGGCCGCCCGGCTTGTAATACTTTTCATGCGGAGAGCTTTCGCCCGGGAAAACGTCGCTTAGCAAAACAACCAGCGGCATACCATGCTCCCTCAATGTGCTGGCAATTATCTGCTCACCTTTGCTGATTGCCGCTGTGTAAGTAACCGCACCGTTTTGCGCAGCCGTCAATAGATATTGCAAACGCAGCCCTATTTCTTCGTCTGTGCTGCTTCTTGACATTTCCACAAATTGACGATCTGGCCAATTCAAAAGAAAATGGTTGCCTAAAGATGTGAATGTCAAGCCGCAGATTTCTGTCTGACGGTGCATACGGAACAGATCGGGATTCTGTCTGCGTTGCCAGGCACGTTCTGCATTAGCATATACATATTCTATCATCGCTTTCAGCTGTCCTTTGTGCGAAAGAACACGGTAAAACGGCGGGGCATCATAAATATTCCCGTCAAATCCCAGCTTTAGAGCTTCGGCTTTGCAACCCTGCATGTAGCCGCGCACGACTTCTTTTATACTTCTTCTCATGGAACGCATTACCTGCAAAACCATGTGGTGGTGATCCGGCATCACTTTGTCGGCTAAAATTTTTATTTCCGGACACAACTCAAGCATCCGCTGCTGCTGTTTTATGAGAATCCAGCCTATTGGAGATTTTTCCACTACAGCACAACGACCATCGTGAGCAAGTTTACCAAAAAGCGGCTTGCGGTCTTTTGCGACCATTGTTGCATGAACAATAATCGGTTTGCGCCATGCGCCGGGCTGTAGCCATATAAATTTTTCGTTTGTCATAAATTGCCTGTCTCCTGAACAAAACGAGAATAAAATTCTCAGACAAGTGACTGAACCCGTTTCATGAAAATACGGTAATTCGTGTCATCGAACGGTGGGCAGTATATCGCAAATTCGATCGTCTTGAAGGCGTGTTCGTACTCTTTTGCGAGCGAAAGCATAACATCGGCGACCACGGTCGGGCTGTTCCTGAAGGCTCCGCAGCCGAAAGCACCCAGAACGAGCACATCGACTTTATTCTGCACGGCGACATCAAAAATCCGCCGGTCGCGTTTTCTGTGGACGCTGGCGAGTTCATCATCAGAGAGCAGGAGCCGTTCGCTTCCGTCACCTGAATTGTAGCGGTTGACCGGATTTTCGCGGAGATTCGGCGCGGCGCAGGTGATCACGTCGCAGTCAAACCAGTCGCTTTCCGCCATGCGCTCTGGAGAAGAGGAGTCCGTTTTGAAAACGACGATGTCAGGCGTGTAGAGAATATCGTCGTTGTGGATCGGGTCACGGCTTATTCTGTGCGGCTTGTAGAAGCGCTTCCAGTTTTCGTCGGTATCAAGCGTAAAATAGAGCGTGGAGACGCGGCACAAAGACTCTTCCTGCGCGCTGGAGCCGTTCACCACTCCTCCTCCCGGATTTGATGCTGAAGCGAAGTTTAGCACGCAAAGCTTGTCGCCGTTGCCGGTGTAAGCGGAAACTGCCTCGAAGGTGCGTTTTTTGCTCACGATGATCTGCGCGGGCTTTTCAAAGCGCCGGATAAGTCTTCCATCCGGCAGTGGATCGTTCTCCGCGATGAATTTTTGCGATCTAAGGCTTGCGGCAACTGCTTCCTGAAGGCGTTTTGTGTGCTGAACAAAGTCCACTGTGTCTTCAAAAATAGATATGTTTTTTGGATTTGGCATTTTTATCCTCCGAAAAAAGTCCGGGAAACCATGACAGACAGGATCACCGGACTTATTTTAACTGATTCTATTGAGCTACATTCAGGCGCTGAGCTGCCTCGCTGAATTTTTCCTCAGGATTGTAATAGGGATGAACGGTCGCTTCGCCGGTAGAAGCCTCGATCGGGTAGTCGGCCATCAGCTGATATCTGAGTGTCGCCGTCTCTCCGGCATCGATGTGGCTGAGGTAGAGGATCAGATGCCTCGGAGTCGTTTCGTAGCGCTGGAGGAGATCGCCGTTCTCGATCGCATGGTCAAGCAGGTAGGGGATCAGCGTGAAGCCCGGGGCGATCCCGATCGTTGCGAGGATCATCGTGACTCCGGATCCGCTTACGTTCTTGATATCGACCTTGACATCGACCGTGTCGTTGACCGAAAGGTTGGTTTTGTCGTAGCTTACGCTGATTTCAAGCGGGCCTGAGCCTGAACCGGACTCCGCCGGGACATACCACGTCGCGGTCGCCTGATACATCATGCCGCCGGTGCCTTCGAACTTGATTTCGATGTTGTTTTCGCCGTAGACAAGATGCTCCTTGAGATCGATCAGTCTGAGGACATCCGAATTTTCCGGCTCGATCTGAACCAGCGTTTCGGGCGATTCGTTAGCCTTTACGCGGATCGTCGCATTCGTCTCGGATTCAGTAGAGGAATCAAGGCTCTTGACCAAGAATTTGAGCGCCGAGATCGTTGCCTGGGTCGCGCCCCAGTTGCCGATGGAATCTTTATGACGGATGATCCAGTTAAGGATTTTTGCAGTCACGTCGGCATGACCGCCCTTCTCCAGAAGAAGTAGTCCGACAAGCGACGTCGTCTCGATTTCCGCGCTGTCACCATAGCCGTAAGTTTCTGTATTTGTTGACTGCTCCCAGTGGATACCCTGATCTTCGTCCTCTATTTTCTGTTCAAGGAGCTTGTTTACCAGCATCTCTATTTTTGACGAACTTCCGCCGTTCCCGAGAAGCGCGATCGCAGCCAGCGCCATAGTGTAGGTATCCTCGTTGCCCTTGATTTTCGATTCGATATAGCTTACTGCCTTGGATCTCGCGGTCTCCTCCAGTTCAGCACTCGTCAAAGCCCATGCGCCGTACGCCGTCGAGCGGAGAGCCGAAGCCTGTATGTCCGTTGTCGCGACATCGTAGGCCGGACCGTTGTTCGTGTTGAAGGAGCCGTCGGAGTTCTGCTGAGAAGCCATCCATGCCGCCGTCCGTGTGATCAGTCTGGGATCGACCTCGTGGACCTTGCTCATATCGACGAACTCGAGAAGCCCCAGAGATGTCAGGACGAAGTGCGCCGGAGTGTCGCCGAACCACTCGAACCCGCCGCCGTTGACCTCGTATGTCAGAAGCCTCTGGTAACCCTGCGAAATGTAGTCTCTCGCCTTCAGTTCGATCTCCGGCGTGATGTTCCCTGCCTTCGCCATATACTGGAGCACGAGAACGTTCGGATAGGTCGTCGAGGTCGTCTGCTCGAAGCAGCCGTAAGGGATCTGAAGCATCGAATCGAGCCCCTCGACCGCCTGCGCCATCATGCCGGGATAGATCTTTACGAAGAGCTCGGCACTGTCAGGTATCGCCTCTTCCGGGATCGTCAGGGTGATGTTTTTGTCGCCCTTCAGAAGTTCGCTCTTCGTGCTGTCAGCCATGATCCCGTCGGGTTTGACGGTAACGCTGCGCCTGATCGCGTCGGACATTTTCGTGCCCTGTGCGATGACCGTGAGGCTGTGCTCGCCGATCTTCAGGACGCGGATCGGGAAGTATACCGCCGAGACGGAATTTGCCGGGACATCGACTTCGACAACAGAGCTTCCGACCATCTCGAACCAAGGTTCGGACTGGGCTTCGAGGGTGACATGCTGCTCTTCGCCGAGGTAGTTGTATATTCCGACCGGGACCGAGATCTCATCGTTCTGGGTGAGGAAAACCGGGAAGTCGATATCGACGAAGAAGTCCTGGAAGACCCTGACGCTGCCGAGCATACTTCCTACTCCGCCGGTGAGGCTGTTCGCAAGTGCCGTGACACGCCACGAGGTTATCGAATCCGCCATCAGGACCTCGAAATCGGCGACTCCGTTTTCATCCGTGATCAGCTGCGGGTTGTAGTAGAGCGTCTCGGGGAACCATTCGCGGACCTTCACCGAACTCCCGTGATTGTCATCCTCGCCGGTATCGGCACTCGGTTCCTCCCAGGCATCGGTATCGCCGTAATCCGCACCGGTGTCGCCAGTATCCACTGACCCGTCCTCATAAGTATCGTCTCCATCGCCGCCTTTGTAGCTTCTTTCGCAGATCTCGACATCCGTCTCGATGTCGTCTCCGCTTCCTGCGATCTCGTCAGGCCCCGCCGATGTCAGGGTGACATCGATCCAATTGCGGGAGCTCCAGGAGATTTCGCCCTTCATGATATTTCCCCACGGGTCGGCATACTTGGGATTTTTAAGCAGCTGGCTCAGCTTCTCCTCGTTGAATCCGGAGTTTTCACAGTCATCGGGGGAAAAGTGATTCTCTTCGGCAAACTTCTGTGCCTTTGCTTCGACAGCCTCTTCCGAATAGTTCCTGAGAAGCCGTTCGTACTCAGAATAATCTTCAGCCGAGACGCCGTGAGTCAGATTTCCGGCATTGTCGGCGAAGAAGGCCTCGGCACGCTTTTCGATCTCCTCCTCCTGCTCCTCGTCGTCTGTAGGAGTGACGATCTCGTTGTAACTCGTTCCGTAGATCACATAATTCGACTCCATTACGGCACTTTCGATGTCAAAATAGGTCTTCTCCATGCCGGGAAGGAAGTCCATAACGTGGAAAACAGCCTCGTCGACCATCGAAACGCCGATAGCCGCCGTGACGGGATTACCGTCGGCATCCCTGACCTCGAAGCGCCCCTTCGCCGTTTCACGCGGCTTGTACTCCTCCCTGTCAGTCGAAAAACTTACGTTCAGCGAACTTGCCTTCCTGACATAGACAGCCTTCGAAGCGCGGATGATGTTGCCCTCCCTCGTCAGGTAGTACGCCAGAAATTCGACGACTCCGTGCATGGTTTCGTCGAGATCGAGCCTGATGACGCCCTTTCCCTCATCGAGGACGACTGTCCGCGTGCTCCGGATCTGTCCGTCGACAACGATATCGAGATACGCCCTGTCCGGCATCATTTCCGGCTGCGGAGTGTTCGGATCGTAGCCTGTGAAAAGCCCGAGTTCGACCTCGTCACCCGCTTCGTAGATCGGTGAATCAGTCGAGATAAAGACAAATTCGCTGCTGCCGTCAGACGTAAAAGTGAAACTCTTGCTGACACTTTTGCCCGCCGCACTCACCGAAACCGAGACGATGCCGTCTTCCGGTATCTGCATGTCGAACTCGGCGAATCCGCTCTCGTCGACATCGACCTTCTGAGAGAAATTCCCGCGCTTCAGCGTAGCCGTCGAGGCGACCGGAGCCCCCAGCGGATCGGTCAGGATGAGGTACATCTTCTGCTCGACACCCGGCAGGATCTTACCTGCAGCCGGAACAAGCACGATGTTTGCAGGCTCCTGAACGACCTTGACGCTCTTGACGACCGACTGCGTATGGTCGGCGGTATCGGTAACGGTTATCTCGAATTTTGCGCTTGCCGCGCCCTGATCGAGAGCGCTGCCGGTGAAATATGCCGGAAGCTTGGCAGTAAAGCTGTACTCACCGCTTTCAGAGAGAGTCGCATCAATGATTTGTATAATATTTTCAGACACATCCGTCGTTTTTACTTCGACATGGACAGTACCCTTGCTGACCGGTTTTCCGTAGAAGTAGTTCGATGCGACCTTTGCCTTGACCGTATCACCCGGCATGTAAAAACCCTTGTCGAAGCTGACTGCGATATCGAATTTCGGAAGCACATACCTTTCGACCGTAACCGTCTTTTCAGCCGCCTTTTCGCCGTCAACAAGAGCCGAAATCGTATAATTTCCGAGATTTACGAGGCTGGCAAGCTTGAAGTCGACCGAATAGATGCCGAATTCGCTCGTCTTTCCGTGCTCCTTGAAGACCTTGTTGCCGTTCGGATCGGTGATCTCGAAGGTGAAATCGGCATCACCGACAGGCTCCTTCGTCCCCTGCTGGAGCGAAAGCGTACGGATGTGGATCGTCTGCCCCGGCTGGTAGAGCGGCTTGTCAGTCGTCAGAAGAGTCTTTGAAGCACTCACTCTGCTCTCGCCCCTAAGCGGCACCGTAACGCTTTTGGTACCGTACGCCGTTTCGGTCGTAACGACCATTTTGAGACCTCCGTGAGCCACATCCTCAAGCGCCAGAGGAAGCGTCGCCATACCGAATTCATCGACCTTCGCGCTAAATTTTCCAAGAGAGTCCTCTCCGGCAAAAATCTCTGCCGAAATATCGTTTTTCATAACATCCGAAGTACCGTTGACCGGGTCCCCCGAAAGCATATCGTTGACAAAAACACGGAAAAGCGACTCCTCGCCCTCGACGATTTTGTCAGCCCCCAGGATCTGAGTCTTCGTTCTCGGCGAGATACGGAACATCGAAACGACGCCGTTCAGCCTGTTGCCCCCCCACTTCAGCGAATAATTCAGAAGGAGCCTCGGAAGTTCGTCCGCATCCGGCATGTAGTCTTTTCCGAGATCGAAATCTATTTTTTCGGTATCCTCAGTGATCTCGGCATTGCCAGAACGCTTCATATCGTTGAGAAGGTCTCCCGAAAGCGTCTTCACGCTCACCGAAACGCCTGCATTGAGCGGCGACCTCCCGCTCTCGAGTTTTACCGGCATCCTGAGGAAATAGCTGCCGTTGTCAAAGTAGATGAAGATGTGACTTTCATTCACCGACACTCCGTCGAGTTCGATAATCCGGTCCAGTTCAGGATCCTCTTCTCCGAAGGGATCTGTCGGTGCCGGGGTTGAGGATTTGCTGCAGCCGAGCGGCAAAAGCAGCGAAAGCACTGTTATGATAGCCAGAAATCCGTGTTTCATGGTCTCCTCCGTATATTTAAATTTGTAAAACGCATACCCTGAAACGGTTTATGATACCCTGACTCGGGGAAAATACTAGAGGGCTTTTATAAAAAAATCAGAAATTTCAGACAGTTTTAACGATTGTACGGATCACTGGACGATAAAGAACTCGACGCGCCTGTTCTTAGCCTTCTCGAGCTCGCTGTCATCAGTCGAAACGGGCTCCTTCGCGCCGATATTCTTGATTATGATGCGTTTAGCCTCGATACCGCTCTTCACAAGGATCGCCTTTACGGCCTGAGCGCGCTTCATCGCCATATCGGGACTTTCGTGCTTGTCGATGTGGGATTCTATCCTTATCTTGAGTGTGAAGTTGTTCGTCAGGATCAGCGCGATCTTCTCGATGTCTACGGGATCCTTGATGTAATCCGAGTTGTGCATGAAGCGGACGACGACCTGAAGCCTCTCGCCTGTCTTTTCGGGCGGAGCCGGAAGCGTCCTGGTATCCGACTGGGCGACAGCCTTCTGCTCTGGTGTGGGCGCCTGTTTCTTATCGGATTCGAGTTTTACGACCTGCTTTTTCTGGGAGGTGTTCTCCTGTTTTTTGACCTCCTGCTTTTCACCCGTCGCAACGCGGTTCTGGACCTCTTTGTCCGTCTTTTTCGGGATCGGAGCCGACATGTTCCAGGTTATACCGGCATAGATGCGGAATTTCGGAACACCTACAGCCGAACCGAAACCGCCGAGAGCGCCCGCGACAACGGAGACATTCGCCGGAGTCTTGACACGGACGCCGCCGCCGAACTCGATGTAGTCTGACGCCTTGTTGTCGAACGGATCCGCGATGGAGGTCGCCGAACGGAATTCAGCGTTTACGTCGAGCAGGTTTTCGATCGCATGAACATTCAGGCCGAGGTTGAGACCGAACTCGTCATCGAACTTTGAAACTCCGAAGGTCTGCTTCGGCAGGATGTGATAGTAGAAATTCGCCGAAAAATCGACCCATTTCGAAGCCGAACCGATGGCTAAAGCGGGCCTGAAAGTGAACTGTCTGCTGCCGAGAACAGCATCTATCTCTCTGCCGGTCGGTGCCGTGACCTCCGTTACGACCGACATCGCGATGAGCCCGTCCTTGAGGCTGAAGAGCTGGAAACGCGGAACGAGCCTGAGGTCTCCGACGCCTCCTGCCGTTATCGAATCCGAGCTGCTGTTCCACCCGTCGCCGTTCTGGAAGAGGACTACCGGAAGCGAAACTCCGAGGTCGAACCATTTGACGAAGCTGTAGAAGAACGAAAGATCGGCCGTAAGCTGGTTCCTGACTACGCTGCGGTGCGATCCGTCGCTGTTCGAGAGGAGGATCGGCTTGTGCTGATAGTTCATTATGAAACCGATGCCGAGAAGTCCGTCTTCAAGACCTGACGCTCCGTAAACAGTCAGAAAACCGTCGTCAAACGGCGAAGTCCTGAACTTGTTGCTGTCTATTGCGAAACCATCGGCGTAAAGCGTACTGAGGCTTGCGGCGATGACGATGGATAAGAGCAGTTTACCCAGTTTGATTTTCATATAACACCTCGCTGTTCACAAAAAAAAGCGATAGATTATAGTGATTATCAACTTAAATACAAAATCATCACTTGAAAAAACGGTAGTGCGGATGATTCGACATCGCAAGCATCTCGGTATCGCCGCCGGAATCGCCGTAGGCGTATATATCGGTGTAGCTGCCGACATCGTAGCGTTCGCGGACCCTTGCGACCTTTTCCGCCTTCTTGCAGTTTTTCCCCGCGATCTTTCCGGTGTAGAGTCCGTCAACGACCTCAAGACGCGTTGCGATCAGGTTGATACCGAACTCCTCGGTGAAGGGTCTGAGCCAATCCTCGGGCGACGCCGAAACAAGAGAAACATCGGCACCTTCGGCAAGGTGTTTTTTTATCGCGTCGGCTGCCGACTGCTTGACTATCGGACGAATGACCGATGCATAAAAATCCTTCGCCACGGCGTCGAACTTCTCCCGCGTCCAGCCTCGGATCATAAGTTTCAGAAAGGCCTCCTTCATCACAACGAGAGGGCAGAGCCCGAGCATGTAGGCAACGACATACGGAAAAGTCAGGATAAAGATCAGGATCGACCTGCCGCGTCCGCAGGCGAAAAACATAAACGGAACAAAGCTGTCCTTAGTAGTGATCGTTCCGTCGAAATCAAAAAGCGCCAGAGTTTTTTTAGGTTGCAATGGATCCTCCAAGTCATTAAATTCGCTCGCTATTACCACAAAAAACAAAAAAAATTCACTTTTTTGGAAAAAAATCGGCAGACGCATCCCGGAGCGCCCTCCGCAAGACCCTCTTACGACAAAAAAAGTTGACTTTTCAACAAAAACCGCTATAAACCGCGCCCGTGAAATTGGGTTCACGGTTTTTTGGGGGGTGCAGCTCCTGATTGTGGGGAGTGTGTGCTTTGTCTTTGGGGCATCGTCAAGCGGTAAGACACCAGATTTTGGTTCTGGCATCCGGGGGTTCGAATCCTCCTGCCCCAGCCATTTTTATTTTTGGAGGCATCATGGAAACTTACAAACTCTCAATCGAGAAAAGAGAGCAGGGCAAAAAGAACGTAAAGGCTGTCAGAAACAACGAATGCATTCCCGTTGAGATCTACGGAAAGTCACTCGAAAGCAATATCAGCGGTTCCGTTCAGAGAAAGGAATTCGTAAAGGCTCTTCACACGCCGAAGGGAAGGAACGTCGTCATGGAATTCGATTTCGACGGCAAGACCTACCTCGCAATGGCTCACGACTTCCAGATCCATCCCGTTAAAAACTGCATCCTTCACGCTGACCTTATGGTAGTTACCGAAGATCAGGAAGTCGAGGCAGTAGTTCCGGTAACGAAACAGGGAAGATCCAAGGGCGAGATCGCAGGCGGCAAGGTCCTTCAGGTCATCAAGGAGCTCAAGATCGCATGCAAACCGGCTGACATTCCGAACGAGATACTCGTCGATGTAACGAACAACGAAATCGGCGACCGCATCAAAATTTCGACGCTTCCCTATCCGCAGGGCGTAAGACCGGTATTCAAACAGGATGCTCCGGTAATCGTCTTCAACAAAGGCAGAGGCGAATAGCCGCTATTCCCGCTTTGTTTTCTCAGGAAGCATCAAACTCAAAGCTTTTCTTGCTCGTCGGTCTGGGTAATCCGGATCAGAAGTATTCGAAGACCCGCCACAACATCGGTTTTATGTTTGCCGATGAAATCGCCGACTGCTTTGATTTCTCGCCGTTTTCGTTTTCAAACAAGCTGAACGGGCTTGTGGCACTAGGAGAGATCGAAGGCAAAAAAACAATAATTCTAAAGCCTTCCACATACATGAACAACTCAGGTCTTGCAGTCAGCCGTGCGATAGGATACTACAAAATCGACCGTGCGAACATCATGGTCGCGCACGACGACATGGATATCAGCTTCGGCTCGCAGAGGATAAGAAAAGGCGGAAGTTCGGCAGGTCACAACGGGATAAAGTCGATAATCGCCGAGCTCGGAGATCAGGATTTCACCCGGATCAGGCTCGGCATAGACCGGCCGCCGCTCCCCATACCGGTCGCGGACTATGTTCTGATGAACTTTTCGCAGGCACAGCTCTCCGCGCTTGACGAAATCAGCAGAAGCTGGCACCTGATCGTTTCTGAAATAATCAAAAACGGCGTCGAAGCCGCGATGAACAAATTCAACTGCAAAAACAGCTAGTTTTTATGAAATTTCGGTGGTCTGACCTTCGGCGGGATACCGACCGGAGCCTCGTCCACGATGCCGTTGCAGTTGTTGTCCAGCCTGTCGAAGTATTCGTAGGCTCCCGGATAGATTTCAGGATTGTTGTCGTTGCAGTCGCCGGTCACGGTTGCACGGAAAATACCGTCCGCCTTGCATAAACAGCGGCTCTCCGAGCCCGCACCGTAGCCGTCGCCGTCCTCGTCGCGGTAGTACGGGACGCAGCCCTTCACGTTTTCACCCTCGTCAGTCTCGCCGTTGCAGTTGTCGTCGAGCCCGTTGCAGACCTCCCTCGCTCCCGGATAGACCCTCGCGTTTCCGTCATCGCAGTCGCCGTATTCGAGTGCCGAAAAGCCGCGCTCCGAGATGCAGAGGCAGCGCTTCTCCCCGACTATGCCGAAGCTGTCGCCGTCGTCATCGCGGTAGTACCAGTTGCAGTCCCGGGTTCCGGGCGGATCAACGATCCCGTCGCAGTTGTCGTCGATCCCGTTGCAGACCTCCGGCGCACCCGGATTGATGTACCGGTTGCGGTCATCGCAGTCGCCCTCCTTTTTCGAGTATCCGACAGGCGCGGGATCACCGCACCCGTAATCCAGAGTCGCTGCCCCGGAGCCGTAGCCGTCTCCGTCCCGGTCGACGAAAAACTGACACTCCGCAGCAGCCGGCAGTGCGAAAAAAAGCAGAAAAAACGGTGAAAAAAGTCTGGAAAAAGACATGGCGACCTCCAAAATTTCCGAATTTTAAACAATTCAGCCTTTAAAACAATTGAAATTTTGCCTTTTCGCGCCCACCTGCTAGATTAGCGCAGTTTTTTTATGGAGGTCTTCGATGTACTTTGAAAAAATTGTTGAAATCGTTACGAACCACCTCGCTCTCGACGAAGAGACGGTAAAACAGCTCACACCAGAATCGTCGATGAAGGAGATGAAGATAGATTCACTGGATATAGTTGAAATCATTATGAAGATCGAGGATGAATTCGAGATCGAGATCCCCGATGAGAAGCTGAAAGAGTTCCAGAATCTTGGCGATATCGCGAAGTACATCCAGCAGATAAAAGAATCCTGAAATGCCTAAACGGGTCGTCGTAACCGGAATGGGCTGCGTCACTCCCTTCGGCAACGGATGGAGGAGACTCTGGGAAAATCTGCTCGCCGGGCGTTCCGCCGTCTCCGCTATATCTTCATTCGACACTTCAGGTTTCAGGACCAGAATCGCAGCAGAAATCAAAAATTTCGAGATCGACACGCTGATACCGAGACAGATCTACAGAAAATTCGACCGTTTTTCGCAGTTCGCGGCCGTTGCAACCAGACTCGCACTTATCGATGCCGAACTTGAACCGGCCGGCTTCGGCAGGACACGCTTCGGGGTCTCTCTCGGGAACGGTTTCGGAGGCATAAGTACCGCGCTTTCGCAGTTCCTGACTCTTCAGGATCAGGGAGCCAGACGGGTCAGCCCCTTCTGCATCCCGATGATGCTCTCGAGCTCGGCGGCGTCGGATATTTCGATGCTTTTCGGGCTGAACGGAGCATCGGAGACCGTTTCGACCGCCTGCGCCTCTTCGAGCGACGCGATCGGACTTGCATTCAACAGGATCCGCTCCGGCGAAGCCGACTTCATGCTCTGCGGAGGAAGCGAGGCAGCGGTAAATCCTCTGATCCTCGCCGGATTTTCATCGATGAGGGCGCTTTCCGAAAAAAATGAAACACCGCAGGAGGCGTGCAAGCCTTTCGACAGTGAGCGCGACGGATTCGTCATAGGCGAAGGAGCCGCGATGCTCCTGCTTGAACCGCTCGACTCGGCGAAAGCCCGGAAAGCCCGGATCTACGCGGAGCTCACGGGTTACGGAGCAGCAAACGACGCTTTTCATCTGACCCGGCCGGAACCGAACGGACTCGGGCTTGAACGCGCCCTGAGAGCCGCGCTTGCCGATGCAAAGATCGGACCAGGGGATGTCAGCTGCATCAACGCTCACGGTACGGGGACGGTTGCAAACGACAAGGTTGAGGCGGCCGCGGTCAGGTCCGTTTTCAAGGATCTGGCAGATACGATCCCGGTCACGGCGAACAAGTCGATGACGGGTCACCTGCTCGGTGCGGCAGGCGCACTGGAGGCCGCAGTTTCAGTCGCCACGCTTATCCACGACGAGATCCCGCCGGTCATAAACCTGAAAAATCCAGATCCCGAATGCAGGCTCAACTTTGTTGCAAATGTGCCCAAAAAGGCTGAGGTCGAAACGGTCGTCTCGGGATCCAGCGGCTTCGGCGGCCACAATTCGGTGCTGATCTTCAAAAAATTCAAGGGGTAAACATTGAAAATCACTAACTGCCGCGAAAACAACCTCAAGGGGATTTCGCTTGAAATCGAGCCGGGAAGGCTCACTGTCGTAACCGGGCTCTCCGGCAGCGGCAAATCGACGCTCGTCTACAACACGATCTGCAAGGAGTTTCAGAGGCTCTACTTTTCGTCGTTTTCATCCTGGAACAGAAAATTCCTCGATGTCACGGAGAAGCCGAAATTCGATACCGTCAGCGGCCTTGACGCGGTCATAGCGGTCGATCAGAAGGCGTCGGTCTCAGGCTCAGGTTCGACTCTCGGAACGTTTTCAGGCATCTACGACCTGCTCAGGCTCCTCTTTTCCAGGCATCACGGCGTTTCGCGTTCGGTCTTTTCGTTCAATACCGAGCTCGGAGCCTGCCCCGCCTGTAAGGGGAACGGCGTCGAGGATTTCCTCGATCCCGAACTCATCATCGCCGACAGGACGAAGTCGATCCGCGACAGGGCGCTCAGGATAACCGCTCCGAACGGCTACATCATCTATTCGCAGGTTACGCTGGACGTCCTTGATACGGTCTGCCGCGAGCACGGTTTTTCAGTCGACACGCCGCTTTGCGACCTCACCGAAGAGCAGCTGAACGTCATTTTCTACGGCAGCGACAGGATAAAGATCCCCTTCGGGAAACATACGCTCGAAAGCCGGATGAAGTGGGTCGGTATCACCGCAAAACCGCGTGAAGAGGGCTTTTACAAAGGCGTCGTCAACGTCATGAACGAAATCCTGAAACGCGACCGCAACCCGAACATCCTGCGTTTCGTCCGCTCCCTCCCCTGCTCAAAATGCCGCGGTTCCAGACTTAACGACAAATCGGCATCATACACATTTCTGGGCAAAACCATCTACGAATTCAGCAATATGACTCTATCGGAGCTTGCCGTTTTTTTTAAAGGCAACCGCTCTCTGGCAGCCGGTTTCGAACAGGAGATGATCGACGGGCTCCTGAAGACCCTGGATCCGCTGATCGGCATCGGACTCGGAAGCCTGACCTCCGACCAGCCGGCGGATACTCTCAGTTCAAGCGAAGTCCAGCGCGTCAAAATCGCAGCGGCGGCGATGAATTCGCTGACCGGCGCGATATTTATCTTTGACGAACCGGGCATAGGGCTCACGCGCTCCGAGCTCAAAAGCGTCTACGACCTGATCTTCGCGATCCGCGACCGGGGCAACACCGTGATTTCGATCGAACACGACCCGGACGCGATCCTGCTTGCTGACAACATCATCGAGACCGGTCCCGGCGGTGGCGCCGAAGGCGGCGAGCTGCTGTTTTCGGGCTCACTCGGCGACTTTCTGGCGCGGCCGGCCGACTCTGACTCCCCCACTCTCAAGGCTCTGCGCGAGTTCAAGCCCGGAGTGGTAAAGCCGCAGAACGCGACCGGGATCGAGGAGTGCAAAATCAACGTCGTGACGGGACCGTCCGGTAGCGGCAAGAGGGCTTTCATCCGAGAATACATGCAGGAACTATCAAGAAATTCAATATCTTACGAATATATCACCGACAAGCCTATCGGCAAAACGAACCGATCGAATCCGGCGACCTACACAGGTATCTATGACAAGATACGCGAACTTTTCGCGGCAACGGACGAGGCTAAGGCGGCACACTTTTCAAAGTCGTTCTTTTCCTTCAACGAGGAGGGCGGCAGATGCAGCGAATGCGAAGGCGCCGGCGTGATAGAGATAGGCATGAAGTTCATGGGCGCGATCCAGACCACCTGTCCGAAGTGCGGCGGAAAGCGCTTCAGCGACGAGGTTCTGGCTGTCAGATACCGCGGCAGGTCTATCCACGACGTGCTGACGATGACGGTTTCGCAGGCTATCGTTTTTTTTGACGGGGTGCCGGCAGTTTCAGAGACGCTCCGCATCATGGAGGGGCTCGGGATCGGCTACCTTCTGCTCGGTCAGCCCTCCTCTTCGCTCTCCGGCGGCGAGGCTCAGCGCATCAAGCTCGCGACCCATCTTTCAAAGGCAGGAGGCTGCTCGGCGATCATTCTGGACGAGCCTTCAGCCGGTCTGCACCCAGCCGACATCCGCCGTCTCTTCGAAGTCCTGCGCGGCTGTACGTCACGCGGGATCACTGTCGCGGCGATAGACAACAACCCCTGCTTTATCGACCTTGCCGAGCGGGTGATCCGACTCGGAGAGGCACCGGAATCATCAGAACCGCTCAAAAAAGAACCGTTCGATATCGCAAAATACAGATCGAAACTGGCGGAAGATATTCAGCTCGAAGGCGTTGAAACACACAACCTGAAGGGCGTCGATCTCCACATAAAGCCATCAAAATTCAATGTAATTACAGGTATTTCCGGCAGCGGCAAATCTAGTCTAGCCTTTGATTCGCTCTTTCGGGAATCGCTTAACGAAATATGCAGCACCTTTTCGCCCTACATAAAGACCATGCTTCTGCAGAAAAATCAGAGCATCGTATCACGCAGCAGGAATCTGAGAGCGGCGGTCGGGATCTCCGGTAAGTTCGCGACGGGCGGCCCGCGCTCTACCGTCGGCACTGTCAGCGGGCTTTACGAACAGCTCAGGATGCTATTTTCGCGTGCCGGAAGGGATAAATCCGGCGATATCTGCAAATTCCGGGCGGGCGATTTTTCATTCAGCTCGGAGGTCGGATCCTGCGAAGCGTGCAGCGGGACCGGCTTCGTCCCGGAGTGCGACCTTGAAAAACTGGCGCTCGACCGGGAAAGATCTCTGCTTGACGGCGCGCTTGACGCAACAAAGCAGGGACGTTTCTACGGCGACCCGGACGGACAGTTCACCCACACGCTCCGTGCGGTCGGCAAGGCGCGAGGCATCGACTTTTCAAAACCGGTGAAGGAGCTTGCGCCGGAGGAGTTCGAAATCGCGATGTTCGGCGCCGGCGATGAAAAATTCACTACGAACTGGGAGTATCAGCGGGGAAACATCAGCGGGACGCACAGCTTCGAGGGAAGATGGCCCGGTTTCGCGAACCTGATCACGGACGAGTATCTCCGCTCGATCGGCAACAAGAATGAAGCCGAACTGAAGGCGCTCATGAAGGAGACGACCTGCCGGAAATGCTCGGGGAACCGCCTGAAGCCCGAACTTCTCGAGATAAGATTCTGCGGTCTATCGATCGCCGAACTCTGCGATATGAGGATCGCGGCACTTCAGAAATTTCTGGAGGCTCCGCACGACCTCTCAGAAAGAGATCGGTCGATATTTGACAGGATCCGCCTCGAGATGTTAAATACAACAAATAAAATCAATGAGTTATCTATAAGCCATCTTTCGCTTTCTAGAGCCTTTTCAACACTCTCTCTCGGAGAGCGCGAACGCCTGAGACTTGTCAAAAACTCTATCGACTCGCTCCACAACATGCTCTTTATCGTTGATGAGCCGAGCCGGGGGCTTCACGCAGCAGAATGTGAGAAGATGGCTGAATTATTAAGGAGAATCACCGAAAGCGGTAACACGGTCGTAGCAGTCGAGCACGTTCCAGAGATAATCCGCGAGGCGGACCACGTGATCGAAGTCGGTCCCGGAAGCGGAAATCGCGGCGGTGAGATCACCTTCTCCGGAAGCCTTGAGGATTTTGAAAAGACCTCGTCAAAAACAGCTGAGGCTCTGAACTACAGGCCGGTTTTAAAGAACGAAGAACCTGCCGGAACGATCACCGTCAGCGGGATCACAAGAAACAACCTCTTCGACCAGTCAGTAACGCTCCCGATCGGAAAAACCACAGTCATATCAGGCGTTTCAGGAAGCGGCAAATCGACTCTGCTCTCCGTGCTGCGCGAAAAACTGGGCGGCAGCGCACTCTTTTTCAGCGAACACGCATCAAAAAACCTGCCGGCGACCTCGACGATCGCGACCGCCTTTTCAATTACCGACAGGATAAAAAAGCTCTTCGGCAAGGGGTTCAAGATCACCAAAAACGACATCTGCGCGAGGTGCAAAGGACGCGGTTCGCTCCAGATCTCGATGGATTTCCTGGGTGATGCCGAGAGCTTCTGCCCCGACTGCGGCGGCACCGGCTACACTGCGCCGATCCTCGAAAAGAGGCTTAACGGCAAAAATATCGCAGAGATCCTCGATATGGAGCTGTGTGAAGCCGAAAGCTTTTTCGGAAACGACAAAATCATAAAAAATTCTTTAACAAATTTAATAGGATGCGGACTATCACACCTTAAACTCAACAGACCGCTTTCTACCCTCTCGACAGGTGAACTTGAGCGTGCAAGGCTCGCGAAAGAGCTTGCAGGCTTCTCGCTGGATCTTGAAAAACCGGCCTTTTTCATCTTCGACGAACCGAGCTGCGGGCTCCATTTTTCGGATATTGAGCGCTTTCTGGCACTCACCGGATCGCTTAACAAGGCAGGTCACACCGTCATAATCGCGGAACACCGGCTCCAGATCATTGCCGCCGCCGACTGGATAATCGACCTTGAACGCAACGATGAAACCGGCGCCGGATCAGTCATTTTCAACGGAAAACCAGCCGCTCTTTTGTCAGTCGAACGCTCGCTCACCGCAAAAATGCTGAAAAAGACGGTGAAGTAGTAGTTTCCGTTGGGAACTGTTAAATCACAAGGCTTTTTTTACTGCCTCATTTTTGCGAATTAGTGTGTATGCAGTTTTTTAAGTAGGCATAAATAACAAAACAGTAGTAGAAAGTCATCTGCTATCTCCTAACTCTCGCTCAGCGAATCGACATCGAATGTGACGGTGATCCCGAATTTGGCAGGAAGTTCCGAAAGGCGCTGCTTGAGAGCCTTTCCGATCCTCGAATTTTTCGGCAGAGTGATCGAAATGTTGAGTCTGAATCGGTTCTGAAGTTTTGCCAGAGGCGGTTCGTTCGGCGGGAATACCCAAACCCCTTTCGAAGATGTTTTTTCAACAAAATCAATTATATGCCGATAATATTCCTCCGCTGCGCCGGTCACCTTCTCTGAGTTTGTGCCGGAAACTTTGACAACGACCGAGCGGGTAAACGGCGGGAGTCCGAGGCTTTCGCGCCAGCCGAGCTCCTCCTCCATAAAGCCGGTATAATCGTAGTTTTCGATGTACTTCCAGATGTAGTGCTCCGGGTAGAGCGTCTCTGCAAAGACGAGACCGCCGGTATCGAACCTGCCCGCACGCCCTGCAACCTGGGTTATCAGCTGGAAACAGCGTTCCGCCGCCCGCTGTTCGCTGAATCCGAGCAGATAGTCGGCGAATTTTATAACGACGCATCGCAGGTTTTTGAAGTTGTGCCCCTTCGAAATGAGCATCGTCCCGACGATGATCTGGCATTCGTTCCCGGCAATAGACTTCACCGCAGCGTCCAGAGCGGCAACGTTTCCGAGAGTGTCGCGGTCGAACGACAGGATCTTCGAGTCGGGAAAATACTCTCCGATCGCCTCGTAGAGCTTTTCAATGCCTATCCCCTCCAGGATCGGCGGTTCGCCGCAGTCGGGACACTTTCTTTCCGTGAGGGCGTAACCGCAGTGGTGGCACTGGAGCCGGTCCTTTTTTTTGTGGTAGATCAGCGCAGTATCACAGTTCGGGCACTTCAGGATCCTGCCGCAGTTCCCGCACCTGGCCAGTGTCGCGAAACCGCGCCGGTTCAGGAAAAAAAGCGTCTGACCGCCTTCGCTACGGATTTTTTTTACGAGCTCGACAAGCTTCGACGGGATGTAGAGATCCCCGCGGTAGGGAAACCTCTCGATCGGCGGAAGCTCGCGTTTGTTTGCCCGCTCCGTAAGAGTTTCGAGGTAGTATTTTCCGCTCTTCGCATTGTACCAGGAGTCGCTTGAAGGGGTAGCACTGCCCATAATGACTGGGATTTTGAGCTCTCCGGCTTTGACGATCGCCGCATCTCTTGCGTGGTAATACGGAGGCTCCATGTTTTTGAGACTCGAATCGTGCTCTTCGTCGATCACGATGAGCCCGAGGTTGAAAAACGGATATAAAACCGCCGATCTTGTGGCGACGATCACCTTTGCGCTGCCGTTAACCGCGCAGACCAGCGATGAAAAACGCCTTTTTCCGCTTATCGAGCTGTGCAGGACGACTCCGTCTTCGCCGATCCTCGAAATAAGGTGCTCAAGCGCGTTCGAGGTGAGACCGATCTCAGGGACGATGTAAAGGATCTGTCTGCCGCGGCGGACGACGTCCCGGCAAAGCTCAGCGAAGACCTCGCTCTTTCCGCTGCCTGTAACGCCGTAGAGCAGAACGGGTTTGAAGTCGCCGTTGCTCCAGCGGCTTGAAACAGACTCGATAACTCTCCTCTGAGCGGGACTGAGCTCGGCCCTTTCCGGATTTTCTGCTCTCCTGAGAAGCTCGAGGTGCTTTTCTGATGAAAAATCGCCGCACAGCCTGTTTTTTTTGTTGATGAGAAGGCCGAAGATCTGTTTCAGGAGCTTCGGAAACGGGTAGATGTAGTATTCCGAAAGCCACTCGAGAAAAGAGGTCTCGGCTCTGTTTTTAAAGACCGGCGTTGACCAGATTTTTGCAAGGACGGGCTTCAGTTCGACTCCTTCAAGTCCGCTCGGAAGGCTCTCCGAGACCTCCTTCACGATCCCCCAGACACGGAGCTTCCTAAGCTCTATTTCGACGCAGTCACCGACGGAAACATCAAGCCCGTCTGGAACGGAATAGCTCAGCTCGCCGAGCCCCGGACGGGGCAGAACCACTGAGGCGACCCTTTGTGAAACAGTATCCAAAACTACCTGAATTCTTTGCGGAGAAAGCTCCACTGGGCAACGATCCGGCCGTTTTTGAGATGGTCTATCCTGCCCGGGAAGACAAGCGGACTGACACTTCTGTGATAATCGGAAAAGATGTATGTCTCGTCACCGATCTGAAGTTTAACCGGACGCAGAGTGCGTTTGGAAAGCTCAAGGAAACTGCCGCTTTCAAAGCGTTTCGCCCTGCCGACAACAAGCGACACGCTGCCGTTTTCATCGCTGGCGGACCAAGTCGAAAGTTCGCTTTTTATGCCGGCCGCGGCCAGGATCCTCAGTATCTCTTCCGCCTTTTTTTGAACGAAATCAGGGTTTTCTGCGTTTTTTTCTCCCGAAAAGAAGAACAACTTCAGGAAAATCGGCATCTCGTCAAAGGTCAGGTGCTTTTTTTCGTCGCCGACAGTCTCCGTCAGCTCTCTTTTTGTCTTGTCGAATTCGAGAACCAGCCTTTCGCCGTTTTCAGTCGTTCCTTCGACGGAAATCTGCTTCTCGGGAATGTATACCGAATTCACCATCGAGGCAACGGCCTCGGAGGGCGCCGGCAGGATCGAAAAGATCAGTGCAAGTAAGAAAATCAATTTATCCTCTTTGAATTATTAGTGATTTCTCATAGAATCGCGTTTTTCGCGCTCCTCCTCCTCACGCTTGCAGTCTATGCAGAGCGAAGCTACGGGACGCAGTTTGAGACGCTCGAAACTGATGTCGCAGCCGCAGTTTTCGCAGATGCCGTACTCGTTGTTGTCGATTTTTCTGAGTGTCTCGTGGATCTTGTTGATGAGCTTGCGGTCTCTGTCGCGAAGACGAAGCTGACGGTTGCGCTGTTCAAAAAAGGTCGCCTGATCCGCTTCGTCGCCGTGGAAGGTCTCGCCGTCCTTCGGAAGCTCCATTTCGCTGAGCTTTTCACGGTTGCGCTCTTCGATCTCTTCGAGCTCACTGGTTAGTAAGTCCTTGATTTCCTTTAATTGTTCTTTTGTTAACATGGCAACCTCCTATCTGATTTCCTCAAGGTAAATATGCTCCTTCAAGATATCGTTGTAAATAGAACCCGGCTCAATGACCCCGATGTGTTTGGAGGATTCGAAGAGAGCCTCGTCAGACGCTCCGAGACCGGTCAAAACAAGTTCGTAATCATCGTATCCGATATCGTAAAGGTAAAAATCCGCATACTTGTCGTCGCAGGGCTGCTTGGACTGGATAATCTGTCCCTCTGAAACGAGCTTGGCAACAACGTTTTTGACGCCGGCAGCTTCGCAGGATTCGATCGACTTGCTGTCGAACTCCCATGAGATCTGCATATCCGATACGGCGACTTCTCTGAATTTGTTGATGTCGATCACCTTGTTCTGGCCGCGTCCCGAAATAAATTCAGGGATGTTGTAGATAATGCGGGTGTGGTCCGACTCTTCGCGGAATCCCTCGATCGTGGCAAGATACTTCGGATCGGGCGAAATGTTGATCAGCTCGAATCTTGCCGCAAGACACGGGATCCTGTAACTTTCAAGAACTACGTCCTCGCCCCAGATCTTCGCCTTTACAGGCTCGCCGTCGCTCTTCATCGTGAAATTCATGTAGCTCAGCGTATATTTTTTGCAGTCTGAGGTGTTCCATGTGAAAAAGACGCCTCCCTGATAAGTGTCGAGTTTAACGGTCGTTTCGATATCGCCGGCCGTTGCGTCGATCGACTTCGCGCCGTAGCTCTGGTAGTAGCCCTCTTCATCGAACAGGATCACCGTCGCATAGTATTCCTGACGCTCCATGAACAGCGTAATCGTCTGTTTTGCGCCGCAGTTTATCCGCTTGGTAGTGATCTTTTTCTGCGTCGAATCGTAGATGGAGAGTTCGAAGTAGTCGGCCAGATAGGTATCGCAGGTCGTATTGGGAGGCAGTTCGAAGTTGATGCGGACCTCGACATTGTCCGGTTTGGACTCCATACAGCCGAAAATGAAAGCGAGTGAAACAACTAACGGGATAATGAATTTCATCATTCACCTCTTTTAAGAAAAACCATAAGATACTACTCAACGGGCGTATATTTTCAATTTTCGGCGGACGATTTTCCCAGCCGCATTCCGTTTTGCGGAACAGCGACTTGCGGGAGAGTCATTTTTAACTTGAAATAGGACTCGTTTTCGTTACCCTAAAGCCGTTTTTAGTAACCCTCTTTTTGGAGAAAAAAAATGAGTACCAGAACGTTAGTCCACATTATTATTTTTCTTGCTGTCGTCTATGTCGGATGGTTCATCGCAAAGCCCTTTGTAGACAAGTACAGAATGGAAAAGGTCGTTGAAAACATCGCCCAATACTGCACGATCCATACCGTTATGGAGACTGAAAAGGAGTTCGGCAACCGTATCATCGACCTCGGCAGAAAGGATATCCTTCCCAGCATGCTTCACCTCGACAAGGATGAAGAGACCAGCAAGGTCAAGGCGACTTTGAAGTACAAAGACTCCATCAAGCTGTTCGGCAAAGAGCTTAAACCGCTTGAATTTACTATCGAATACGAAGCTGCCAAGGTAGACAAGATCATCTAACGGTGCGACATGAAAAGAGAGAGTCTTAACGTTAAAAAGGTGCTGATCGGCGAATCCGAAATCACCAAAATAATCGACCGCATGGTCTACGAGATGATCGAGCAGTTCAGCCAGCTCGACAATGTCGCGATAATCGGCATCAGAACACGCGGCGTTATCCTGGCGGACCGCCTTCTCAAGCGGATAGAGGAGAAGGAAAACGTCAAGCTGATGACGGGCGCCGTCGATATCGCGCTCTACCGCGACGACTTCTGCAAAGGTCTCAGCTCGCCTAAAATGGGACCTTCAGAGATCAACTTCAACCCGGAAGATTACCACATCATCCTCGTTGACGACGTAATGTTCACCGGAAGGACCGTCCGCGCTGCGATCGAGGCCGTCATGGATTACGGCAGACCGAAGTCCATCAAATTCGTCGCTCTCGTCGACAGAGGGCACAGAGAGCTTCCGATCCACCCCGACATCGTCGGCAAGGTGATCGAAACAGGGATCGACGATAAAGTCGCTGTCTTCTTCAAGGAGACGGACGGCGAAGATAAAGTTGTGCTTGGATAAAAACAGAACCTATTTTCGGAGAAACCAATGAAACATCTTCTCGGCATTGAGAATTTGAACAAAGACCAGATTATGAACATCCTCGAGACGGCGGTTCACTTCAACGAGCTGAATCAGCGGCTCATCAAGAAGGCTCCGACGCTCAAAGGACGGACGATAATCAATTTTTTCGCTGAACCGTCAACAAGAACGAGAACCTCCTTCGAGGTGGCTGAAAAGCGTTTGAGCGCCGACACCTACAACATCGCTGTTTCGGGAAGCGCGATCCAGAAGGGCGAGACCCTGGCGGACACCGTGCTGAACCTTCAGGCTATGGGACCTGACGCGCTGGTCATCCGCCACTCGGTATCAGGCATCCCGCAGCTGCTTGCCGACATCATGGACTGCTCGATCATCAACGCCGGCGACGGCTTCCGCGAGCATCCGACTCAGGCTCTGCTCGACGCCTACACGATCTGGCAGAAGCTCGGCGGCTTCGAGGGTCTGAAGGTCGCGCTGATCGGTGACATCTACCACAGCCGCGTAGCCCGCTCGAATATCTACCTGCTGACCAAAATGGGTGCGCACGTATCGATCGCTGGGCCCGGAACGATGATCCCGAAAGAGGTCGAAAAGATGGGCGTAACAGTCGAAAAGCTGCCGAAATACGCTATTCAGGATGCCGATGTCGTCATGATGCTCCGTGTCCAGAACGAACGCGCCAGCAACCTGCTCTACCCCGACGTGCGTGAATATTCGCGCTACTTCATGCTGACTCCCGAGCTTCTGAAGCTTGCCAAAAAGGATGCGCTCGTAATGCATCCGGGACCGGCTAACAGAGGCGTCGAGATCGATGACGTCGTCATGGACGGCGAGCAGTCGGTCATTCTTCAGCAGGTTTCAAACGGCGTAAACGTCCGCATGGCGGTGCTTTATCTTCTTCTCGGAGGATCTGACAAATGAAAATAGTTTTGAAAAACGGAACCGTTGTAAATCCGGCGGTTAAATCTACAGAAAAGACATCGGTCGTCATTGAAGACGGCATCGTTACGGCGATCACGAAGGATCCTGATCTGACTGACGCAAAGGTCATCAACGCTGAAAAACTCTTCGTGGCACCCGGTTTCATCGATATGCACGTTCACTTCAGAGATCCGGGCTTCGAGTACAAAGAGGATATCTTCTCAGGTCTCGAAGCGGCAGCGGCGGGCGGTTTTACCGCTGTCTGCACCATGCCGAACACCAATCCCGCGGCGGACAACGTCGAGACTGTACGCTACATGCTCGAACGTGCCGGCAAGGCGAACGGCGTAAAGCTTTATCCTGTAGCGGCTGCGACAAAAGGGCTCAAGGGCGAATCCCTTGCACCTATCGGCGAGCTTGCCGAGGGCGGAGCGGTCGCGATCAGTGACGACGGCAGACCGATCCAGAACACCGACCTTCTCAAGCGCGTCATGGAGTACGCATCGACATTCGACATGATGTACGTTTCGCACAGCGAAGACCTCTATCTCGCTGAAAACGCGCAGATGAACGAGGGCTACTACTCGACGGTCTACGGCATGACAGGCAATCCGGTGGTCGGCGAGGCTTCCCAGATCGCCAGAGACTGCATGATGGCGGAGTACCTCAAGCTTCCGATCCACATCGCACACGTCAGCGCGGCTCTTTCGGTAGACATCCTGCGTTTCTTCAAAAACCGCGGAGCCCAGATCACGGCAGAGACCGCACCGCACTATCTCACGCTGACAGACCAGGCTCTCGGCAGTTTCGACACCAACACGAAAATCAATCCGCCGCTTCGCAGCGAGGCTGACCGTCAGGCTGTGATCGAGGCGCTCAAGGACGGCACGATCGACGCGATCGCCACTGATCATGCACCGCACCACAAGCGTGAAAAGGAGGTCGAATTCAACTCGGCACCGTGCGGCATCGTAGGTCTCGAAACAGCGATCCCGCTCACGATGAAGCTCTATCACAACAAGACTCTCACGATCGAGAGGATCGTCGAGCTCTTCACCGCCGGCTACAAAATCATGAAGCGTCAGGGCGGAAAGATCGAAGTCGGCGCACCCGCAGACATCACGGTGATCGATCCGGACTACCAGTGGATCATCGATAAGAACATGTTCAGATCGAAAAGCTCGAACACCCCGTTCCACGGCTTCCATGTCAAGGGCTCAGTCTACATGACCATAGTTGACGGAAAGATTGTCTACTCCAGGGATTTTTAATGGACGACCCGCAGAGCGAAAAGATAACCGCCGCGCTCGACAGCCCGGAAAGCGAAGCTCTTCAGAATTTCAAAAGGGAGTGTTTCTATCTATCGGGCGGGAACATCAAAAACCACGACTTCTGGCAGCAGTTCTTCAATATGTTTTTCATCACGCATTATGCCTTTGAAAACGGTGAAACTCTTGCCAGAAAGAGAGGTCTGGCTGATTCGCGGATAAGGCTGTATTCGCCCTCGATCTTCCATTCGACATCCGGAAAAGACTTTTTTACTGAAGAGAAGTTTCAGCTCGTATCCGAGGAGGAGCACGCTCTTTCCTGGTACGGAGGACACGATTTCATACTTTCGTTTTTTCACGCTGACGGTGAAAAATTGAGTTTCACGGATCTCCAGAGCTCGCTTCTCATCACCTCGAAGGCGTCATCATTTTTCAAAACGCTGAAAAAGGAACTAAACGAGAACTCCGCATTCGGCTCGAATACATCCTACCTGCTGCTTTTAATAGCGATCCTGATGCTGAAAAAGGAGTGCTTCTCAGACCTCAAGCTTTATAACCCGTACCAGATGTCTGAGATCGAAAAGCTTGACAATCACTACAAAAAATTCGCACCCAACATAATCTGACAACAGCTTCGGAGGCAAAAATGTCAACAATCTACGATGTTGCCGTCGTCGGCTGCGGACCGGCCGGAATGACTGCCGGGATATACGCTTCACGAGCGATGCTCAAAACGGTTCTGCTCGAAAAAAACGTCGTCGGCGGTCTTATGTCGCTGACAGACAAGCTCGAAAACTGGCCGGGCGAAGATTCGATCTCGGGCCTCGAGCTGGCTGAGCGGATGCAGAAGCAGGCCGAGAAATTCGGCTGCGAAATTCTCTACACGGACATCGTAAAAATAGAAAAGGATGGAGAACTCTTCCTCCTCAAAACCGGCGACCAGTCGGAGATCCGCGCACGTTCGGTCATCTACGCGGCAGGTTCGACTCCGCGCCATGCAAATATCCCCGGCGAAGAGGAGTTCACCGGAAGAGGCGTCAGCTACTGTGCCGTCTGCGACGGTGCCTTTTTCAGAAACATGAAGGTCGCGGTCCTCGGCGGCGGCGACAGTGCGCTGAAGGAGGCGCTGTTCCTCACGAAATTCGCGAGCGAAGTCGTTATCGTCCACAGAAGATCCGAATTCCGTGCCGAGAAGATCACCCAGGAGGAGGTCAGAAAGAACCCGAAGATCAGCTTCGTACTCGATTCCGTCGCTGAAAAGATCGAGGGCGGAGACTTTGTTGAGAAACTGACGGTAAGAAACGTAAAAACGTCAGAGATATCGACCATCAATGTTGACGGAGTCTTCGTATTTCTCGGATACAACCCGGCAGTAGAGGCTGTCAGCGGCATCGTGAAACTTTCGGAAGACGGCAGGATCATCACCGACGAAAAGGGCGAAACCAATGTCTCAGGGCTATTCGCGGCAGGCGACGTGATTTCGAAGCTCGTGAATCAGGTTTCGACGGCTGTCGGCGACGGAGCCAGAGCCGCAGTAGCAGCAGAACATTATCTTGCATCAAGGAGAGGCTGAAGTGGATAGACCGGTAGATCCGCAGATCGCTCAGATCGAGAGCTGTATCGGCTTTATAAAAAATCCGACCGCCGGAGCTGAGCCAGAGGCAGAAAAATTCGTAGAGGATTCGTCCGTTCCCGATTTCGTCGGGATCACGGGGGGGCCGGAAATCAGAAATGAGGATGACGCCGCCGGTCAAATCATAAAAACCGGCAGAGCGATCTGCAGAATGAAGATGACGAACGGCGTCTTCGGCAACATTTCGGCGAGAGTCGGCGACAGGATCATCGTCACGGAGACCGGTTCGTCGCTGGCGGAGCTTGAAAACTCGATCGTCGTCTGCGACCTCGGCGGGAATCCGCTCAACGGCCGGAAACCGTCGTGCGAGATCTCGTCCCATGTAAGGATCTACCGCGAAACGAAAAGCAACTGCGTGATCCACTGCCACCCGTTTTTCATGATCGCCAACTCTCTTCTGTATGACGAGCCGAAGATATTTGGTTTTCCGGTCATCAAGGCAGATATAGGTGACGGTCCGAACGGGATCTCAAGCTTCATCCTGCCCGCGATCCTCGAAAAGAGCCTGACGATCGTCTACGGACACGGTGTCTTCACGATGGGAAACGATAACTTCTGCGAACAGCTGAAGGCAATCTACGATCTGGAATGCACACTCTGCAGGAACAAATTTCTCGGTGAAATCAAGAGACTGCTGAAAAAATAGATCTCAGGGCTATTCAAGCCTCAGCAGCGTAACTCTTCCGTTACTCAATTCAAAAAACTGCTCCGTAAAGGGCAGAACTGGAGCCTCTCCGCTCTCGAGCTCTATTTCGACCAGAGAATAGGTCGGCGTGTCGCGGAAATCGACGACCCTCCCGATTTTAACGCCACCGGCATCATAAACCGGAGAATCTATCAATAAATCCATAGACTTGCCGACAAGTTCCTTCTCCGGCAGAGCGAAATCCTCGCCGACAAAAAACGAAGCTTTCTTAAAGGTGTCAACACCTGCGAGGCGCATGGCGATGCCCTTGTTCACAGGCGTTGACGACAAGACTTTCCATTTTGTGGCGAAGCCGGCGTGATAGAGAAAACGGATGTCCAACAGGAAATCACTGTCTCTGAATGCCGGTCTGAAGAGTAGAAGACCATCCTTCCGGAGAACCTTCGTGAACGATCCTACGACTCTCGGATTTTTAATTTCGGGAAAGAAGAGCAAATCCGATGCTACTTAGCTGCTTTTCCTGCCTTTTTTACAAGCGAAGCGACTGTGTCGGAGCACTGTGCGCCCTTCTTGATCCACTCGTTGAGCTTATCTGTGTCGATAACGATCTCGGCAGGATTTACGCACGGATTGTAGTGTCCGATCCTTTCGATGTAATCGCTGTCTCTTTTCTTTCTGCTGTCAAGAACAACAACACGGTAAGCAGGTTTTTTCTTTGAGCCGACTCTTGTCAACCTAATGCTAACGCTCATTTAATCCTCCAAAATGATTAAAGTTATTTACCAAAGCCTCTGAATTTCTTCATAAGTCCGCCGATTCCCAGCTTATTTATGCTCTTCATCATCTTTTTCATCTCTAAATACTGCTTCATGAACTGATTGATGTCCTGGACTTTCGTTCCGCTTCCGTTGGCGATCCTTCTGCGCCTTGAAGCATTCAGGATCTCGGGTCTGCGGCGCTCCTCTTTCGTCATCGAGAGGACTATCGCCTCTATTTTGGACATCTCCTTTTCAAAATCGACCTTGCCCTCCATCTTCTTCATCGCCTTTCCGGCACCCGGAAGCATTTCGAGCATGTTCTCAAGCGGTCCCATCCCGCGGACCATCTTCATCTGGTCAAGGAAGTCGTTCAGGTCGAAATCGTTCTTCCCCATTTTGTCACGGAGCCGCTGCGCCTCTTCGGCGTTGACCGTCTCGGTAACGTGTTCGACAAGCGAGATGACGTCGCCCATTCCGATGATCCGGCTCGCGATCCTGTCGGGGTGGAAGTATTCGAACTGTTCGGTTTTTTCACCGACACCGACCAGCTTTACGGGAGCTCCGGTAACGGCGTAGATCGAAAGCGCCGCACCGCCTCTGGCGTCACCGTCCATCTTCGTCAGCACGACGCCCGTAAGCGTCAGGCGGCGGTGGAACTCGGCCGCGACATTGACGGCATCCTGACCCGTCATCGCGTCGGCGACGAAAAGGATCTCCGAAGGTTCGACCGAATTCTTGATCTCGGTTATTTCGTCCATCATCTCTTCATCGACCTGCATACGGCCGGCGGTATCGATGATGACGACATCGATCACATACTTTTTTGCGTAATCGACCGCCTGTCTGGCGATATCGACCGGATCCATACCGACCTCGGAGGGGAAAACCTCGACACCGATCCTCTCACCGATAGTTTTGAGCTGATCGATAGCCGCAGGTCTGTAGACGTCAGCCGGTACCAGCAGGACACGCCTCTTCTCTTTGTTTTTAAGCATGTACGCGAGCTTTCCGGCGGTCGTGGTCTTACCGCTTCCCTGAAGTCCAGCCATCAGAATTATTGCCGGCGGCTTGACGTTGAGGTGAAGCTTGTGGTCGCCCTCGCCCAGCAGGTTTATCAGCTCCTCGTGGAATATCTTGATAAACATCTGACCGGGGGTGACGCTCTTCATGACTTCAGTCCCGAGAGCGCGTTCCTTAACCTTTTCGACGAAATCCTTTACGACCTTGAAGTTGACGTCCGCCTCCAGAAGGGAGAGCTTTAGCTCGCGGACACCGTCCTTGATGTTGTCCTCGGTAAGTTTTCCGACACCTCTAAGCTTCTTAAAGGTGCTGTCCAGCTTTTCGGTCAGTTGATCAAACATTCATACCCTCAAAAAAAACGAGAGATTCTAGTAATAAACTTCAATTAGTCAAGATTTTGCCCGAATTGAATTGAGTTCACTGCCGGAAAACGTATACTTTTTCAACTTTTGAGAGGGCGGTTTGAGAGCTTTTTTTGAAAATATCGGCTTCAGGGCAGCGGAAAAGCTGAAGAGTCTGACCGACTTCTTTGTTTTTTCACAGCGTGCCCTTTTTTCAATCATCTGCGGAGATTTCCTGCGCCGTACAGAGAAGGAGATCCTCGTTATCCAGCTCTACTTCACCTCGTTTCAGCTGCTATTTTCCTTCGTTGTCATGAGTCTCCTTTTCGGAAGCTTTTTCATAGCGCTGGTATTCATGCTCGTAAAAAATTACGGACTTGTACAATATCTGGGCAACATCATCATGGGGGTCGTCGTCCTGGAGCTCGCGCCGCTCATAACTGTCATTCTTCTTGCACTCAGAAGTTCCTCGGCGATCAACTCGGAGATCGCGGTCATGCGGGTCAACCGGGAGATGGACGCACTAGAGGCATTTCACATCGACCCGATGCGTTACCTTTTCATCCCGAGGATCGTCTGTTTCATGATCAGCGTGACGATTCTGTCGGCAGTTTTCGCGATCGTTGTCCTCGTCAGCGGTTTTGTCATATGCAGCATGATGTTCGGATTCAGCGGCAACATCTACACGGAACTACTGGCGAACTCCGCAACTCCCGCAGATTTTGCAGTCTTCTTCCTGAAAACCGCGCTTTTCGGCTTTTTTATATCAGTGATCCCGATCTACCACGGCTGGAAGACGCCATATCAGCTCACGGCGATCCCGGTCTCGGTACTTCGCGGGATGATGGGGGTTTTCGTATCAATCGTTTTTGTTGAGGTGATAACATCAGCGTTAAGATTACTACTCAATTCTTTGTAGACGAGGCGGCTCTCAGGAGCGGTCTGCAAAGGCTTTGCCAAAGCATCGATGTCGGGATCGTGTCGGCGGATATACCTCTGCTCTCCAACCTTTCCATAATCGACAACATCTCTCTGATACACAAGTTTCATACAAGCGAACCCGTTGATTTTATTACCAGGACCATCATGGAACAGCTGAAGATCCTGGGTATCGACAGTTTCGCGAACCTTAAACCGGCATCGGTCGACCCGCTCACGGTTTTCAAAGTCAAGGTACTGCGGGCCGTCTCTCTGCCGCTCTCGAAATTCCTGATCGACCGGCCATTCACGATGCTGACAGGAATTGCCGATATCGGGGCAGTCGTAAAGATCTTGGATCTGCTGGACAACTACGTTGAGGAATGTACCGTTTTCGATTACACCTGGAACAGCTCCAGATACGATAAAATCACCCGGGAGCCCGGGAAAGAAGGTTAATCGGCAGCGCTGAAACGCATTGCGGGACGGACCATGACGTCAAGAGCGTCGACATTGTCCTGAACTATTGAAGCACCGTCGTAATTCATCATGGTAGCCTTCTGGTTGGTAGTGCCCATAGAACGCAGCCACCACAGACCCGCACCGGTCGCCTCGTGGACATGAGCCCCCTTCTCCTTCGCATATTCGGTCGGATAGGCGACTTTTGAAGCGTTGTCGGCGAAATAGCCTGAATCCTTCGCTTCAAGCGCACTGAGAAGGAATATCCTGTCTTCAGTATCAACGCCAGGATCGACATCGGGATAACTCGGGTTCGCATCGGCGGTAAGTGAAGAGACAAGGATCTTCTCAGCCTCCTCAGGAGTGAACGATGTCGTCAGGAAGGCTCCGTTCAGCCAGTGTCTGATCTCGCTTTCGCCCCAGTTCGTGTCAGCAAGCTCGTTGTGGAAATAGAGGACATCGAGGCCCTTTTCGGAGACGACGAAAACCGTTTTTCCCTTAACTTCGAGAACGCGCCATTCGATAGGCTCGCTGCCGTTCCCCGGATCGTTGTCTTGCTCGTATGTGCCGATCGAAACAAGCTCGCCCACAGCGTACGCGTTGCACTCTTTTGTCTCAGAGTAGCAGCCGTTCTGACAGGTGATCCCCTCGTTCCAGAAGCCGTCCAGGCACTCCTGAAGAGCCGATTCGCTGCACCTTTTCTCTCCGAGCGAACATTCGGATACGACCTGATCTTCATCTGCGGGTTCAGCATCTTCATCTGCTGGATCCGTGACATCGCCGTCAGGTTCGATATCTTCATCCGGCTCTGCTCCGTCGGTGTCCGGCTCTTCCGTATCAGGCTCTTCCGTATCAGGCTCTTCGGTATCGGGTTCTTCGACATCGGGCTCTTCGGTGTCAGGCTCCTCTGCGTCCGGCTCGGCATCGGCATCCGCCGGATCTTCGACCGGGACCGCGACAAACGTATAAACCGAGAAGTGACCAGTCGTCATCATGATCGGATCGCCCATCGCTGCACCCATGATCGGATCGCCCATCGCAGAAATCATTACCGGTTCCCCGGCTGACGTGAGCATGGAGGATTCACCTGAAGCGCTCATCATGATCGGATCGCCCATCGCATTCAGCATGACCGGATCCCCCGAAGCCGTGGACATCACCGGATCGCCCAGAGCGTCCGTCGTCATGACAACTGCGGTACCGCTCCTGTCGTAGCGCCACTCTTTCGATGCCGTATCGAGGACAGCTGCCGAAATGATCTGGTTTTCGACATTTTTCTCCATCGTCGTGGTGATCACTACCGGCTTCAAAAAGACAAGACCGCTCGGGACGAATCTGATCACCTTCGAAGCGACTATCTCCCTGTCGCCGATGATATCCTTAGTCTCCAGGACAGTCATCGTGATTTCGGTATCCTCAGCAAGAGCGCCGTGCGGGATGGTTATCGACGAACCTTCGCCGGTGGCGATCTTTCCGCCCTCTTCAGCCGAAATTACTGCTGAAGCCTCGGTCACATGTGATTTTGAATCGTCTCCGCACGCCGCAAAAATCAGCGAAAGCAGACTCAGGAGCACGATCCCGAACTCTTTTTTCATCTTTTCCTCCGCAGCTTAGCTCTCGAGAATATCCTTTTCCTTCAGCTTCGTGATGTCCTCAAGCTTTTTCGTGTAGTCGTTGAGGTCTTTCTGGACCTTGTCGTTGAACTTCTTTTCGTCGTCTTCGGTGATCTCTTTGTTCTTCTGAGCAAGTTTGATCTCGTCAAGAGCGTTCTTGCGGATATTTCTGAAGCTGACCTTGAACTTCTCGGCAAGCTGGCTGAGCTGTTTGACAAGCTCCTTTCTCCTCTCCTGAGTCAGAGTCGGAACCGGTACCTTTACGACGATGCCGTCGTTGCTCGGGTTGAAGCCGATATTCGCGTTTCTGATCGCAGTCTCGATCGCCTTCAGAAGCGAACGGTCGTAGGGCTGAACAACTATGAGCCTTGCGTCCGGCGTCGTTACCGATGCGACCTGGTTCAGCGGTGATTTCGAGCCGTAGCAGTCGACCGAAACGCCGTCCAGGAGTTTCGGAGACGCCTTGCCGGTGCGGTACTGCGAGATCTCGTTTTTGTAAGAATCGATCGACTTTTCGTAGTTTTCCTTCAGTGTGTCAAAAAATTTCTTCTGATCGAACATAACTCCTCCATTATCAATATGTAACTAAACTTCCGGTTTCGCTCCCCTCAACGGCCTTCAGGATGTTCCCCTTTTGAAAGACGTTGACGATCTTGACGCAGAGCCTGTTTTCCTCGCAGAGCGTCAGTGCCGTGAGATCCATGACGCGGAGCTTCCTTTCGACCGCCTCGGCAAAGGTGATCTCCTTTATGAACTTCGCATCGGCGTATTTTTTCGGATCCTTGTCGTAAAGCCCGTCGACCTTTGTCGCCTTGATCAGCAGATCAGCACCGATCTCGACTGCTCTCAGAGCTGCCGCCGTATCCGTCGTGAAGAAGGGGTTCCCCGTTCCGGCACCGAAAATCACGATCTTTCCGTCACTGAGATGTCTGACCGCGTTGTCGCGCACGAAAAATTCGGCCACCTTGTTGATTTCAAGCGCACTCATGACGACTGACGGCATACCGTGAGCCTCGAAGCTCGCCTTGAGGGCAAGCGAATTTATCAGCGTTCCGAGCATCCCCATGTTGTCGCCCGTAACGCGGTCCAGGCCTGTTTCCGAATTTGCCGAAAGCCCGCGGAAGATGTTTCCTCCGCCGATAACGATCGCGACATCGACTCCGTTTCTGCGCAGATCGCTGACTTCTCCCGAGATATAGGACAAAAAGCTCTGGTCGATCGGCTTTCCGTCGGCTGAAAGCATCGCTTCGCCGCTGAGTTTGAGAAGCACTCTTTTGTAAAGCATGAAACCTCCACGTCAAAAATTCTGTCTGTAAAAATTACAAATAGAGCCATTTTTTTCAAGTTTAGTCCGCTCCGCTTTTGACAAAGATCGAACTGAAAGTAACATCAAACGTTTTTTTTCTGTGGAGGTTTTTATGAAAAAGACGATTTTGATCCTTTCCGTACTGCTTTTTTCGCTTCCAGTCTTTGCAGACGAAGCGTCCGGAGTCTGGACATGCAGCTCTGCGGCAGACTGTTCCGAGGGAATGGACTGCAGCAATGAAAACACCTGTATCATGAACAAATCCAAGTTCACGGACTACATCGCGATCACCCTTTCGATCGGTGAAAACAGCCCCAACACAAGAGGAACTGGCACAGCCAAGAGGATTTTCATCACAAATCCGGCTAACGACCTTATCTTAGGACAGGTCGGAGTTTCGGCAAGCGGCGGCCAGGACGGGAAACTTTACATCATAAAGGATATGACTGCCGACATGACGATCTATCCATCTTCAAAGATATCCTGCGAAAATTTCAGGCTCGTCTACGACAAAAACGGCAACGGGAACGCAGATCCGGGCGAACCGACCGTCTCCGAGGGCAGCTTTGAAAGCAACACAGTAAAGTACCAGTTCAACCAAAAAGAGGCTTCATACCCTGTAAACACGAAGTCGAACTTCCTGATGATCGCCTCCTGCTCGGTCAGCGACCCCGTAACCGATGAAAACACGAAGATCAGCGCGACCGTCAGAGACAGCTACATCACGGCAGCCGGAACAAGCGGCAACGCGACCTACGCACAGATCCAGCCGCTCAACTTCCCGACATATACCTTTGAACCTGAAAGCGGATACTTCCTTTTCACAGCAGGCAAATTCTTCCCGAAAGCACCGGGCTGGACAGAGATGAACAAAACTCAGGAGATCATGCACATCAGAGCAAAGGCCATCGACTCCGCAAACGAGATCAAGACCGTCGGCATCGCGCTCAACGGAACGGCGGTATCCTTCGGCAACGGCGTAGAGAGCATCGCGCTCTACCTTGATACAAACAACGACGGAAAGGGCGACAAACTCATAAGTGAGATAACCGAGTTCCCCGAGCCCTTCCAGACTGCGAACCTGACCATCCCGTCCGGCTCGCTCGCATTCAATCAGGGAGAAGAGAAACATCTTGTAATTTCAGCAACTTTGAACTTCTACAGCGGACAAACCACTTACTTCTACATCGGAAAGACGAGCGTGGTTTTAACGACCAACAAGCAGGTCGCAGGTCCAACGATCCAGACAGACACATTCTCCTACAAGTGCGACGAAACAGAACCTAACTGCAACCTCAAGCCATCCGAAGACGAAGGCGAGGAAAGCTCCGGCTGCTCGCTCGTTTTTGTAAAGTAAACATTTATCGGCATCTGAAACTCTATATCCACACGTCTTCTTCAACTACAGCTGCACCGGCTTCCGATTTGTGGAGTGTTCCGCTGAAAATCTGCGGGTTCCCGTTTGTCATTACTTTTTGGTTAGCTTTTCATACATTTTGAAAAGTTCGGCAACGATTTCAGCTTCCGTCATTTTCGGATCGAAGCCGTAAGCCTGCATAACGGCCTTGTCGTTTTCTTTGTGGGCTTTGCGAAGTTCCGGCGGCATCAGTGTTTCATCGTAAAGATCTGCAAGCGAGGAATCTGGATATTTTTCCCTCGCATCTAAAATTGCCTGAGCAGTCTCTTTGATTTTCTCCTTGTTTTCCTTGCCTCGCCTCTTAGGGGAGCTGTCGCACAGCGACTGTGGAGTGTGTAAAAGACCGCACACGCCCCCGTCTGCTTTTGCAGCCACCCCCTCTATCTTAGATGGGGAATCAGGCCATGGAAAATTGTTGTAAACGATGTCTTTCGAATAGCGGTATCGCATTTCGAGACGACCGCAGACAGCACGCATCCAAGCATTATGAACTGAACTTGTCAACACACCGAAATGGTAAAGAGTCGCATCGGGAACCAGATTCACCTGATTGCTGCAAAGATTGTCCGGTGTCATAAATCCGATAGGAACATAAAGCCGTTTTTCCGAAGAAACTACCGGAATAATCATAAAATTTGTTGTCGGGATGACTTCAAGTCCGAATCTTGCGGGATATAAAGCCGCTTTTACAGTCGCAGTTCTTTTACTGGCAAGACGATACTGTTTTACAGCTTCTAAAATTTTCATACAATTTTTCATCTTACGCAGTTCCGAAGGTGAACAGTTTCCTAAATACAAACACCAGCGCGGACAGTTATACAAAAACTCCTCTGCTCCATACCAGGTACGGAAATATTTTTCCGACAAAGGTTCTGTTTTTACAAATTCGTTTTTTTCTTCTTCTGTGAATATGAATTCGTCGTTGTCAATACGCTGGCTGCCCGTAAGAAGCAGCGGCACGCTGCATAAAGGCAGGGTTCGCTTTTCAATAAAAATATCCGGTGCGTCCAAGAGATAGCCGTTTATATTTTTTGCCTCTGTTTTTTCATTTTCATTTACAAAAATGATTTTCGGCTTCGTGTTATCGGCGACACTGAATCCGATTATAACGCAGTGAACCGCAGCCATATTTTTCTTGTCTGATGTTTCGTTCGCCCACTTGAATGTCCGCCATGCGAAATCAAAATGAAGCCCTTCGGAAAAAAGAGGTTTCCAAAGATTTGCAATAGAGGCTCCCTGCGAGACGGAATTTGTCGAAACGAATGCACAGCGGGTTTTTGATCCTTGTATCACATCTGCCGCTTTTTTATACCAGCAGCAGACATAGTCGAGATCTCCGACACCGCGCCAATCCCTGCCGAAAATGGAAATCACATCTTCTTTCTGCCCTTTTCCCATATAACGGGCACCGATAAACGGAGGATTCCCGAAAATGTAGTCGTAAACAACGTGATCCCTGATGTTTTCGGGAAGTTCTTTTTCCTCCACTTCTTTTGCGACGACATTCAATTCTTTGTAGTGCTCACCGTATTTGGGTTTTGGTTCACCAACGGCATAAACATTCAATTTGTCAGCATAAACAAAAGTGTCGGATTTTTCAGCCGAAAGCGTTGACCAGTCCATCCTGAGAGCATTTCCCTCAACAATCGTCGCACTCGTCGAAAGCGGCAGGAAATCAATATTCTCATTGACGATCTCCTCCGTCTCCTTCATCATCTGCGATTCTGCTATCCAAAGCGCTGTTTTGGCAACAGTTACTGCAAAATCGTTGATCTCTATGCCGTAAAACTGAGATATCTTCACTTTTATGGGAGAGAGATCATGCCCGAAAAACATCTGATCACCGTGAACAACTTTCAGACATTCGTTCTCCAGACGGCGCAGCGAAATATAGGTTTCCGTCAGGAAGTTTCCGCTTCCGCAGGCCGGATCAAGAAATTTCAAATTTGCCAATTTAGCACGGAACTCTTCTAATTTTCTTGTTTTTTCCTTACCTGTTTTTTTGCATAACGCAGCAAATTCACTCCGCAGATCATCCAAAAACAGAGGATCAATAACTTTGTGGATGTTTTCGATCGAAGTGTAGTGCATCCCGCCTTTACGCCGCGTTTCGGGGTTCAAAGTCGATTCAAAAACTGCACCGAAAATAGTCGGAGAAATTTCCGACCAGTCGAAAGGAGCACAAAAGTTCACAATAACATCAACGATTTCTTTAGTGAAATTAGGAATTTCTATGTCGTCAGCAGCAAAAAGTCCGCCGTTTACATAAGGAAAGGAATTTATTTTTGTGTCATATTTGTCGCGGTTTTCAGGCTTTATATCCAATACCTTGAAAAGTTTTATAATTCCGTCACGAAGATTTTCTACGGAAAACGATTTTATGTAGTCTTCAAAAGCCGTCCTGGTCTCGAAAAGTCCGGCATCTTCGGCATAAAGGCAGAAAACGATCCTGACGCACAGAATATTGAGACTCCGCAAGCTATTTTCGTCGGGATTGATGTATTCTTTATAAAGGGCGTCGTAGAGCTTTCCGACAAGCTCACCGGCTTTCAAAGAAATTTTCTCTTCACGGCTGATATCTGCGCTTCTCTGATCTGCTAAAAACTGCAACAGTTCGAAATCTTTGTCCAAATCTTTCAAAAGTATATGTTCGGGCTCAGATCCGCGACGATCCATGTCGTAAATGAAAAACTCTTTGAAGTTACATGTAACAATCCAGCGCGCAGCTTCAGAATAATTCTGTTCTTTTCTGTATCTGTCTGCCTGCTGGTAAGGCGTGAGAAAAGTTCCATCCGACTGCTTTGCCGGTTTCAACAAATCGACATCAATGCTTTTCTGCTCAATCAGCACTTTTGTTGACGGAATGTAGGCATCGATAAAACTTGTGTGCCCGAGCTTGATCCTTTTCTCGAATTGGATCGAATCTTCGGGATTGGCAACACCGAAAACATCGCGTAAAAGAGAAGTCCAAAATGCCTGGGTGTCCTGCTTTTCGTCGCCTCTACCGCACCATTTTTCAGCAAATTCCTTAGCTGCCTTTCTGCGATTTATCTGCTTCTTTGCCATACCTTGCCCCGATAATCAAAATTAAAGCAAAAAGATCATAGCAATAGAAAAGTTAAAAACAAGTTTTGGATTATTTTTTATTCAAAAGAAAATATCATCTATCTCACCTCTTACGGGCTGGAAATCACTTGTAAAAACAGAGCTGTTTCCGCAAAAAACCGAGCCTTTCAGCTTTTCGGAAAGTTCATCGTAGTTATCCACATTCCAGGCATTCACAGCCGTTACGTTGTTATTGAAAACAATATTTTCGGGAGATCCGGTGAGAGATGACGCCTCGAGGTTGAGCCCGTTGTTGCTGGCGGCGATAACGACCCCGTCAAAAAAGAGCTCTGAACCAGAATAGAGCGATATCCCGTGACCGAAATCCGCTTCCGGTGCAAAAAGGCAGCCTGAAGGCGAGCCGCTGCACTCCCTCGGCATAGTCCTTTGGATCAGGGCGTCACGAAGCTCGAGACGGGAGCCGCTGACCAGTATCCCCGACTCTCTGTTTTTATCGACAAGCCCTCTGTCAAGGGTGACTTCAGCGCCGTTCTGGAGTGCGATCCCGATGCCGAACTCGAGATATCTCCTGTCGGATGCGGTCCCGGAGACCTCGAAATCGCAAATCTCCGTTCTGGTGAGACCGTCGGCAAGGATCCCCGCCCTTTCGGCCGACCTGACCTCAAGCCTCCGTATCTCCGTTTCCGCTCCGTCCGCCAGAAGGAGCCCGAAGCCGTTGTCTCCGAAGCCGTCCGAAGCGACAATGTTTATCGAAAGATCCTCCGCCGTGAACTCGGCACCAAGAGAAAATATTCCGTAACCTTTTGAATCTGTTATCGAGACCCTTTCAAGTTCGGCAGAGACCGCACCCTCGAAGACGATCCCGCCCTGCTCTGCTTCGCCCTCACCTATCCCGCTTGCGGAAAGATCGGTAAGCGTCACCTCCTGCTCCGCGTTATCGGAAAAAAAGAGTGCGAAGCTCCGCCCGCAGTTTTCAAAAACGGTGTTTTTTATCGAGATCCGGGCTCCGCCCTCCGCAAAAAAACATATGCCGTCATCGTCTCTCAACATTCCGTAAGTATCTGAAACAACTGAATCTTTTATCTCAGCATCCGCTCTGCACGAATCCTCTCCCCAGATACCTATGCCGAACGACGCGAGGTGTGATATGCGGCTTTTTTCTACCTTTAGACCGCCGCATCCGAAGGATATCCCGTAACCTATATCCGATTCGTCACTCATCTCGCCGATAAAGGAGTTTGAAACCGTAAGTTCCGACCGGCACCCTTCCCCGTTTTGACAGGCATTGATCCCTCCCTTAAGGCAGTCGTAGATTGCAGAACCACTGATCCGTACACTCGATCCGTCATCGAGGAGAAGACCGCGGGAGAGGCTCGAAAGGCTTATATTATTAAGGATAACCATTGAATTTTGCTTTACTTCTATTGCAGCAGCGCTCTCAGTGTCATCACAAAAGAGAAGCGTCTTTTCACTCCCTTTGCCTGCGATCTCCAGGCTGCCTGAGACCTTCAGACATCCGAAGTAGCAGCCCTCTCCCAAAAAAACCGTGCCTTCCGGAGCTTCAGGAAACGGCTTGCAATCCCTATCTCCGGCATATTTCGCAGGAAAGGCTTCCGGGATCACGATTTCAGGAGGCTCAGGCCTTTCGCAGAGAGGCTTTCCGCTTTCGCAGCGCTCTTCTGAATAATCCGCCCCGCCGTCGTCTGAGGAGTCGAAAAGCCATGAATCGTCGGTTTCGCTCCGCACCGCGCCCCCACAGCCCGTAGAAAAGAGCAAAAGCAGTATCAGAAGCGCTATCATTCGACCTCCAGCGGCGTATCAAAAAGTGTAAGCGGCGTTGTGAGTGCAGCGTCGTTCACGGCAAACGGATTTTCGACATCTCCTTCGACAGCAGCGGTAAATTCAACAAAATTCTGGCTCACTATGCCGTATTTTCCCGTTTTCGAGGCGAACCTGAGGTTTTCCAGACGAACTCCGCCGGTCCCGTATTCCAGATCTTCACCGTCAATAATCAGCCCGGCCCTGGGAAAATCCGAGACAGTCACATTTTCAAGTACGGCCAGCTCTCTCTGCGCAGAAAGAGCCGGCTTTATGACGATCCCGTCCCCCGCGCTCTCCCCCGCCAGCTCACGCCGTCCGACCTCTCCGAAACCGCTCTCCGAGGCCATGAGGAAGATGTTTCCAAGGAGCTCCATAGAGACGGCACCTGTCATGTAAATATTTGATTTTTCCACAAGAAGCGACGCCTGTTCATCCTCTTGATTCTGGAACCAGATCCCGCCGAAGCCGCAGTTGAAGAGACTCACGTTCTGAATTTTCACATCGTGCCCGCCGTTGATCAGAATGCCGCTCCCTTCGATGCCCGCGATGACGGAATTTTTGACCTCGACCCGCGATCTCCTGCCCGAGACAGTGATCCCGCGTCCGCCGGCAAGAGAGGCGGCAGTCACGTTTTCGACCCTCACCCGGTCAAGCGTAACATCGGACGAAACGACCGTGACCGCGGCATTCCCTGCCGGTGCGCCGCCGATCCTGAGACTTGAAAGAAGCACCTCTCCGGCATCAGCTATCGTGATATTTTTCAAATGAGATGTCCCGTCCGCCCTGCCTATCAGCCTGACCGGCTTCGAGAGCCTGATTTCACCCCCGAAGGTGCCGCTCTCAAGGCAGATGCAGTTTGAAAATGCCGCAGAGGCATTGACAAGAGAATCGCTAAAGCTGTTTAAATCATACGCTACTTCACATTTGTTTTTACACTCATCAGGCAAAATAAAACCGATATTATGATCGCTCGAGCAAGATACGACAAGAAATAAAAACGAAGCTGAAATAACGAATATTTTCATACAATCCCCGCATTAAATAAAAAATAAACAGAACATTTATTTATTATTCATTTGAACAAAGTCAAGGAAATATTTTCGGTGACGGCGACAAATTTGCGTTTATTCTGGCTAGGTGATAAAAAGCGCTGTTTTTTGGCGAAACCTACAGTTTACCAACTCGCTGTTCCTTCGGAGTTTCGATGAAAGTACTTGTTTTGTTTACAGTTTTTCTTTTCTCATTTATTTCGTGTTCTGAAAAGGCACCTAAGGGCGAAGCGGACAGGCTTCTCGACGGAAAAAAGCTGAGACTTCTCTTTTCGGATGATTTCGACCGCTCCGAACTGGGAGAGAACTATAAGATCCAGGGCGGCGACTGGAAGATCAGAGACGGCGCACTCGTTTCGACGACTGCAAAAAACAGGAATCTCGTCCTGAGCGGTGTAGAGCTGCCCGAAAATGCCGTTATCGAGCTTGCGATGATGAGCAGAAGCGACGCAGTCGACGTAAAATTCAACCTCTGGGGAGACGGCGAGATCCACGACCACGGCGACGGCTACTCCTTCATCATGGGCGGCTGGAACAACAGGATCTCCGTCATTTCAAAACTCGACGAGCACGAGAAAGGGAGAAGCGAATCAAGAAAAAAATTAGAAAAATCACACACTTACCATTCAAAAGTCATCAGACTTTCAAAGGATATCTACTGGTTTGTCGACGGCGAGCTTTTTCTTAAATACAACGATTCCGAGCCGCTCAAAACGGCAGACGGCTTCAACAGGCTCTCCTTCGGCAACTGGAAGTCGGATGTAACATTTGACGATCTTAAGATCTACGAAATCAAGTAGGAGGCGGGATGTTTATAGCAGTTGAGGGGATCGACGGAAGCGGAAAAAGCACGACCATTACGGAACTTGAACGCTACATCAGGTCGAAAAACCGCGAAGTAATCGTCACCGCGGAGCCGACGACTCTCCAGTCGGGACGCATAATCCGCGACTTTCTCGACAAAAAAAATATCGGAACGCCGCTTATCCACGAAATGATGGCGCTCTCTTTCGCTGCCGACAGGATCAACCATCTGCGCGAAGTCATCTGGCCCGCGCTGAAAAAAAAGAGGGTCGTCATCACCGACCGCTACTTTTTCAGTTCGCTCGCCTATCAGTCGCTCAACATCAGCTACGAGTGGGTAAAAGGGATAAACCGCTTCGCCACGCTGCCGGATATACTTGTTTTTATTGATGTCAGCATCAAAACGGCAATGGACCGGCTCAACAGATTCAGAAACGAGACCGAGATATACGAACAGCAGGATATGCTGACTCAGATAGACAACAACTACAAGACCGTTCTCAGCGACTTTGCCGGCCGCGTGCAGACGATCCATCTGAACGGAGAACTGAAACCATCCGAAATTTATGGAGATATTGAACAGAAATTCAGAGACGTAAACTTTTGAAGGAGAGAAAAATGAAGAAATTGCTCGACACCGTTTTATTGCTTGCCCTTCCGGCTTCGGGAAAATCGGAAGTCCGCAGATTTATGGAACATCTCACCCGCAAACAGTGCGAAAACGACATGCACATGGGCGAGACTCTTCAGCTCGACGACTATCCTTACGTTCACTTCATGCACAGGATCGACGACGAGCTTGAAAAACTCGGCTGGCACTACATTTTCTACAAGGGCGCGACCCGTCCCTTCAAAGATCAGATGGAGTGGTCGACTCTGATCGAACTTCTCAACGAAGATTACGAAGACCTTGTAAATTCCAATATAATCAACGTTCCGTCGGCCGCTCAGTGGCTCTTCGACAGGATGGACAACATCCGCGAAAAACTCGACCTCGGACGTGAATTCGGAAAGATCCCGTGGGATATCAGAATTGCGGCAGGAAAGGCTATTGAGGCAGAAGTAGCTGAATTTCTTAAAGAAAAGAACGCGACGGCAGCTGCTGACAAAACTAACAAGACGATCGTCATCGAACTTGCAAGAGGCGGTGCGAACGGTGCGACGATGCCTCTCACTCCTCCGCAGGGATACGCTGCTGCATTCGACATGTTCTCGGAGCACATTCTGAACAGAGCTTCGATCCTTTACGTCTGGGTAACGCCGGAAGAGAGCAGGAGAAAGAACTACGAACGCGCGAAACCGAACGGCGAAAGTTCGATACTCAACCACGGCGTTCCGCTTGAGGTAATGCTCGGCGAATACGGCTGCGACGACATGGCTTACCTTATCGAGACGAGCGACAAACCGAATACGGTCAAGGTAGAGCGCACTGTCACGGTCAAAAAGAAAGGAAAAGAGGTTTTCGCTACAAAAACCTGGAATATTCCGGTCGCAAGATTCGACAACCGCGAAGATCTCACGACCTTCATCCGCAAAGATCCGAAGGAGTGGGGAAAGGAGGAGTACAAAAAGATGTACAAAGGCCTTTCCGAAGCCATGAAAACTCTTGCTGAACTTTCATAACACTTAATAATTTTAGCATCTTACATTTAAAAGATCATGTTTTACTTCCTTCTCACCCTGCTGATTTTCGCCTCTCTCGAAGTCGTTTCGAAGCCGCTCATGCCCTACATCGATCCGTTTGCGCTCACATTCTGGCGGTTTTCCATGGGTTTTGTCTTTTTCCTGCTTTACCCCGGCATGAACAGACGCTTTGCCGAAATATCGAAATTTTCAAAACGAGACTGGTTTTTCCTCTTTTTACTCGGCTTTCTGAACGCATTCCTCGCAATGAGTTTACTACAGTTCGCAGTTAAGGAGAGCACTCCCGCGACAGCTGCCGCGATCTTCTGCTCAAACCCGCTTTTCGTCATGATAATCTCTTCGATCGCGGGTTACGAAAAAATCAGCGCGAGAAAAATCATCGGACTTCTGATCGGTGTTGCAGCGATATTCGTGATCATGTGGGAGAAGGGGTTCAAACTGAACTACGGCGCGCTTTACGCGGTTTCGGCAGCCGTCATTTTTGCCGGATTTACCGTTCTCAGCAAGAAGACTGTCTCAAAAATAAAGCCCTTTTCGGTAAATCTGGTCTCATTTTTCTTCGGGATCGTTTCGCTTGCAGTTTTTATGGTTTCAACAGGCAAAACTTTTGCGCTTGATCCGATTTTCTTCAAGGATTACGCAAAGCTGATAGCGTTCATTTATCTTGGTTTAGTTGTAACGGGCCTTGGTTACGTCACATTCCTGGCGACGATCAAAAAATATTCACCCGTCAGTTCGTCGCTTATCTTCATGCTCAAACCGGCAGTTGCATCGCTTTTTGCGGTCATTTTTCTCGGTGAAAAACTGTCGGCATATTTCATCGCCGGATTCGTAATGTTACTTCTCGGAACAGGGGCTATAGTTTCTGAAAAGATCTGGAAATAAAATTGTTATTCCGCTTTGCGGACGCAGCGGACCATTCCGGTCAGAGTTTTTTTCTGGTTTAAGATGTTGGTGTTCTTGAAATAGATATACCATGCCTTGTCGTGATCTTCGTCCGGAACTGATGAAGACCAGAGGTATACTGAGGCGTCGCCGAGCAGGCTGTATGATCCGTCTGTTTTGTCACCGCACCTTTCGATCCCGAGGGCGTTAGTCGTGCTTGTGCACAGATCCACATTGTAACACCGCGGGTTTGCGGTGGAGTAGGAAGCCGTACATTTGTCGGTAACATTACATGCGCCGCCGGTAGCAGTCTTCTGGCAGTTGCGGACAAGCGTTCTGAGTTCGCTGATCGTCGGCATGCGCCAGTCTTCAAAGCCGCCTTCATCCAATTCGCTGCAACGATTTTCAGCTTCAGCCCATTTCTTGTTTTGTGAAGTTGCCGAAGACCATATAAGTTTTGTCGATGAATCTATGCACGGTTTCGTGCCTGAAGGGCTGCATTCAGGCAGGGTCGGTTCGGGAGCCGACGAGTCTCCGTCATCGTCAGTCTGGGAATCAGCCGAATCTGTGTCGGAATCGCTTGCTGCTGAATCATGATCTTTATCAGGCTCCTCGGTCGGATCGGCATCAGGATCGGCATCAGGATCGGCATCATTATCCGATATATCGTCATCCGAGACAACCATGTCATCGGAGTCATTTGGATCATCCGCCGGATCGTTGTCATTGTCCGGCATTCCTGTGTCCGAGATATCGGTATCATCTGAGTCATTTGAGTCATCCGTCGGATCGTTGTCATTATCCGGCATATCGGTATCGTCTAAAGCATCGGAATCGCCGGATTCTGACGCAGTGTCGGTTTTGTCTTCATCGTTGCCGATCGTTTCAGGCAGTGTGTCAGCGTTGTTGTCATCTTGCGATATGCTGTTGCTGTCATCATCCGTTATTTCTTCTTTTTCCTCATCGTTGATAGAGCAGGAAAAAGCGAGAAAAGCCGATAAAATCAGAATGAAAAGCAGACAGGATTTTTTCATAAGTTGCCTCCAAAAACAAAACTCTCTCCGATTTCGGGCTTATAATGAAAGAAATTCCGAAAGTAAAGCCCCCGCATCAATTTATGCTTTTACGATTTTGAAATTCCTATCGGATTTGAATTGAGAAAACTCAAAAATCAGACGTTTTTTGAAATTTCTTTTCCAAAATCGCAGATAAAACTCAAAATTTCGTTTATTCTTGAAATTTATCAGCTAAAATAGAGCAGAAAACTCAAGGAGGTTTCTCATGGAAAACAGAGCAGGAAAGACAGTCAAGAATTTCAGCGGCGAAAGTACATACTTTTCGTTTTACCCGCAGCCGCTGCCGCCGGTCCCGGCGATAGAGATCGATCCGGAAATGCTGGCTCTCATCACCGATGCACATGAAAAAGTTGCGGTTTTGAACAGCGTTTCCGACAGAGTTCCCAACAAAGACCTCTTTATCTCGATGTATGTGAGAAAAGAGGCGATTTTGTCGTCGCAGATCGAAGGAACGCAGTGCACTCTCGACGACGTGCTCGCCCCCGAAGCTGATGAGAACACCAACGCCGATGTTTCTGATGTCGTGAACTATGTCAGAGCAATAAATTTTTCGACGCAGAGATTACATGAACTTCTGCTTTGCAACAGGCTGATACGCGAAACTCACGCAGTGCTTATGAAAAGTGTCCGCGGATGCGACAAAACTCCGGGAGAGTTCCGTGTTTCGCAGAACTGGATCGGTGGAGCCGGCAGCACTTTGAAAAACGCCAGATACATTCCGCCGAATCCGGCTGACATGAAAGAATGCATGTCAGATTTTGAAAAATTCATGAATACCGAAGACAACACAGACATTTTCGTCAAAGCGGCACTTCTGCATTATCAGTTTGAGACCATCCACCCGTTTCTGGACGGCAACGGCAGGATCGGAAGACTTCTCATCACCCTTTTCCTCATGCAGAATCAGGCGGTCTCATCCCCTATTCTCTATCTTTCGTACTATCTGAAATCCAACAGGATCGAATACTATGACAGAATGGCGGAAGTCAGAAAATCCGGCAATTACGAGCAGTGGATCAAATTTTTTCTCAGAGGTGTCTCGGAAACTGCTTCTGACGCGACCGAAACCATTGATCTTCTGACAGCACTGCACCATAAAAACGAAAAACTTCTCGCCGAAACAAAGCATTCCAACGTGAAATCACTCGAATTTCTGCGTTATCTTGAGCAGAATCCGATCATCGAAACAAAGAAAACAGCTGCGGCACTCAACTTTTCCTACAACACCGTGGCGAATTACATCTCACTTTTCTGCGAAAACGGAATACTGAAACAGACCTCGAAATCCGGGAAATCAAGGATTTATTCCTACGAAGACTATCTGGAAATCCTCAGAAAAGGGGTCTAAGTCCCTCGGAGCGCGGACTCCCCGCCCTCTCAGCCGCTTAGCAGCAGCTCCCCCGAAGTGGGAGCCAGGCAAAAACTTGCCTCCAGATCCTTAATCATTATTATATGGCGTTTAATTTTCAGGGAGCGTTATTTTGTTTAAACAAAATATAATTATCAGGAATCAGGAATCAGGAATCAGGAATCAGGAATCAGGAATCAGGAATCACTGTTTAACTATATTTAATTTAAAGTCAAAGTCAAGTTTTTCTGCAATAAATCCAATAATTTTCAATATTTTCCTAATTTTGGAGGCTAGAATGAAGAAAATTTTTGTAACTTTTGCGCTGTTTTGCGCATTGATTTTTGCTACCGGCTGCGGCGGCGGCTCAAACGGCGGCAACAATCAGAATGACTATCCCGATTCCGGGGACACTGTAACAGACAACGACGCCGATTCAGGCGACAGCGGTTCGGCGGACAACGATCCGTCGGATTCCGGTCACGAAGATCCAGACACGGCACCGGAACAACCGGACAACGGTGACAGCCAGCCTGACGGCGGTGACACTACACCCGATGAAGGTGATTCAGCACCAGATAATGGCGATACAACACCTGATCAAGATAGTGACGCGGATACAGGCAGCACTGAAACACCGGATGAAGGTATATATCTCGGGATCATCGGTTTCAACTACCAGTTAAACATAAGAGAGCTGAGCTATCTGACCAATTCCAACATGACGGAATTTCAGGACTTCATTGAAGATTTTGAAATGGATGACGGAACTGCGCTCTATTTTGCCGACTACACTGCGTTAAAGATGATGCAAGAGTACACACCGGTTCCGCCGAAACTTCAGACTGTTGCACTTGTCACATTTACTGACGGCGAAGACACTTCGTCTGACGGTCCTGTGAATGATCCTGAAAACTACAACGATCCTGATGTCTACCTCAACGCCATCCACAATAAGATTGTGACAAACGGAATTCACGGGCTCTCTGTAGAAGCCTACTCGATCGGTCTTAGAAGCGGTGACACCGGAAGCGATTTCAAGAGCAGACTTGAAAAACTGGCAAGCAGCAGCGACAAGGCCTTTGAGGTTTCAGACATGGAAGAGGTGCAGGAGCGTTTCACAAAAATAGCAGAAGACCTCTATTCCGTCTTCAAAACAATAAATATTGATTTCAAAGTCCTGGGCAACTACTCCGACGGAACGCGTATGCGTTTCTCTCTCGACATTTATTGCGACCATGATGAAAACGAATGTGAAAAGAACGGTAAAAACTCGAATCTCTACATTGATGCGACATACCGCAGGAACGGCAACGAAAGAAGTTTTGAAGATTTCTCCTATTACGGTTTTTCCGGCAATCTTACGACAGTCCAATGCGGTGCACGAGATGAAAAAGGATTCTACCCGTGCAAATTCGAGAATCTTAAATACGATAACATGGATACCGAAATCAAACAGATCGAGCTCTGGAAAAACGACAACAACGAATGGAAACACGAGAACGAGGCCTTGAAACAGGAAGATTCGGCTGTTAATGAAAGCAAGAGCAGTGCG
>Ga0310690_10000588_pt1 | contig 75080 bp, 70 predicted proteins | sample AusTroGonzalo_MG_2_FD_207661 | JGI IMG/M metagenome (GOLD analysis project Ga0310690, IMG submission 207661) | Bovine rumen microbial communities from tropical cattle in Woodstock, Queensland, Australia - Gonzalo_04 (v2) (version 2) | ecosystem: Host-associated > Mammals > Digestive system >...
TCTGAACCATTTTTTCTCCCTCAAGCTTGTAATAATCGAGGATGCAGGTGTTATACCTGTCATATTCACCGACGGCAGCAACAATAGATGTTAGTTTAAGATTTCTAACATTTTCAATAGTTGCGTCCTCCGTTAACAAAAAATAATCACGTAAGTATCTGAGATAGTTGATGAAATATTCTAAGTTATTATCATGAGCTTTAATACTATTTTCGTGACATTTTTTTAATTGTTTATTATAGTATGATGTAAGTTTTTTGATATCTCTATCTACTGCTTTTTTCATCTTGATGTAATATTATACAATATTATGTGATAAAATTGTATTTTACGCTACTTGAGAATTTCAGCTAATTCTTGTTCTAAAATCTCCGAATTTTCTAAACAAGCCCTGCAACATTCAGCAAATTTAACATGTTGATCAACTGTTAAATCTGAAATGTCTACTGCTGTTTCTTCATTAGCAGCTTCGTGAATTATAATCAACCTGGACTCAATAATAGCTCCAGATTTATTTTCCGCAATAATTTGTCTTACTTGTTCTGCAAATCTTGCTAAGCATCTAACTTGGATAACTGCATTATTTTTTAGCTTAGTCAACTTAACCAAGTCGGCTTCTGAAACAATATCAATTTTATAGAAGTTAAATGCGTGAGGATTTTCAACAAATTCAACTGTTTGTTTATCAGTATCAACAATAGCAATTCTATGAGGATATCTATATGCATCCTCACCAAAATCTTTACCTGTTAAGTTTCCTAAGTTTAATACTTTATCTTTAATAACCCATTGTCCATTATGTAAATGTCCGTTAAAGCAAATAGAGCAATATTCTGCTAGCTCTTCTGGCTTAAAACCAATACTTGATACTGCTGGTCCCATTTGGATACCGAACAAATCATTATGAGAACAGAGAATTCTAAATGAGCCTTCACTCATCGGTTTGAAGTATTCACTTACAGGTCTTCTATTACTTTCAACAATATAAGGTAAAAAGGCTAATTCAAAACCTGGCTCCTCAAAGAGTTTTGGTTCAGAAATAACAAATCTATTTCTACCTTCTAATGCTTTAGTAGAACTATAATGTAAATCAGCTTCTTCACTTTCATGATTACCAACTAAAAAATAATGCGCGCAGCCAGAAGCCCATTTAAGGTCTCTTAAAGCTGTAAGCTCATCTTGTGTTAAACTTGGTTTGTCAAAAAAATCACCTAAACAGATGACATATTGACATCCGCGTTCTTCAGCTAAATTTTCAGCCCAGTTAATAGATTTGATTTGGTTTTCTAATCTAACAGTATAGTCAGTTCCAAATCTACTAATAATTGAGCTTCTTTCACAAAAGTGATTATCTGCGTATATTAATATTTTCATTATCTAACCTCTATTTATTATACAATAAATAAAATACGGGGCAATTGTCTCGCAAAACCCCAGTATTTTTATTGTTTTTATAAATCTTGCTCTAAGTAGTTAGCAACAAGATCAGCCATCTTTGTAAGGGTTGCAAGTGGATAGCTTCTAAGAATATCATGAATATCCCCTGCGTAGCAATCCTTAGTTCCAGATTGAGTGATTGCCTCAATTTGTTCGTCATTGAAATCGACGAAACGTTTAGCGATCATGTATGAACTAAATCCTAAATCACCAAATGTTGGACGGCTTTCTTTATAGCGATAAGCAACAACTGAGTTCCAGGTTCCTGTCGCATCGTCCTTGACATTCTTATTATAGGACTCATAGAGTTCAGCTCTATAAATATCTTTGAATAATGCAACTTTGATAATGTCTTCTTGGGTATATTTACCTGGGAAGTAAGCATTACATAAAGTTCCTAATTCATAACACAAGTCAAGAGCGTATTTACATAAGCCACCCTTATAAGGTCTGAAGAATTGTGTAGAAGCAGGTTTATTGAAATAATCGACCGCTTCTAAATATCTTGTAATATCTGTCAAGTCAATATTGAGCTTGAGAAGTAAGTCAAGATACTTCATCTTATTCTTATAAATTTCTTCATCTGTTAACATAGTATGTCCTCCTATTTACGTTTTTCAAGAATCTTATTTCCGACGGTATGAATACTTTGTTTTGTATTCTTTCTCACACAGGCGCCAATAGCGTAAATTCCTGGTGTTTTAACTAATTCGTTATATTCTTTAACAACAGCGTATCCTTCCTCGTCGATATCAACCATCTTTTTAGATAAGCCAGATACATCTGGAGCGCGTCCTAAAGCTAATAATAAAGCAGCGCAACGAATAGTATCATAAGTATCTAATGTAATTTCATTCAAATTACCAGCTTTGTCTGTTTTAATTCCAGTGATATTACAACTTGGTAAATGTAAGATGTTAGCAGTATTGTCTAATTTTTTGAGTAATTTTTGGCTGCTGGTTAAATCAAAGGTATTGCTACATAAATAAATATATTTAAACTTTTTAGCAATATCTAAGGCGTATTTAACAGCGTCCTCATTATTACCATAAACTACTGCTTGTTTTGTCTTCATAGCTTCTTTAATTTCAATAGGTTTATAATAAATATTATTTCCCTTGAATTGAGATTTTGCTGGCTTTGATCCTGTTGCTATAACAGCAGTTAAACCAAAGACAGAAGTTCTATCTCTTAAAGTAATGCCAATGAGACTATGGTTATATGAAGAGCAAACTGCTTCACCCCTATATAAATCAACACCTGTTAAATCTAATTTGCCGACATTATCAAAATTCTTGCTAATAAAAGCAATCTTTAAATCTGATGCCTTTGCTCGAAGATAACTACAAAGTTCGACACCTTCGACAGAAGCGCCAATGATAATGACGTCATACATTTTATTTTGTGTCATAGGTATACTCCTACAATATATTATACAGCTTTTGGTGAGAGTTTTCTGATATAATTTTCCATCAATTTATCGTGATTTTCTTCACCTTGCCACTCATTAGCAACCTCATAACTTGCTTTTTCTTTTGTCCAAAGTGAGTAGTAAGGACATCTGTTTTTAGCAGCAGTTGGTTGATTTTTGCTATTTGGACAATAAGGACACCAATAGCAGAGTGGAGATGGGTTTGGTTCCCAATCTTTCTTATCGATTTTTTCTAATAATTTGTTGAGCTTTTCAACACCTCTTGTCATATAACCTTTTGTTCCAGCTTCTTGAATAGTATCAATAAATGGAAGGTCATAAGAGCAACTAACTTGTTCATTAATTAAACCATAGAGTTCTTTCATAGCAAGAGTGTAAACTACAAATTGAAGTGGAGTTGTCAACTCTTTGTGTTCTTTTTCTTTTGGCCAAGTTTTAATATCTTGACAAATATAGCAACCTGTTTCCTTATTTTTGAGAATACGGTCAATTTTTCCTGTAAATGTATAATCGCCGAAAGTAAACTTAAAGCTTTGTTCAGCAGCGATGATTTCAAGCTCTGGGTGAGCTTTCATATAGTTTTCAAGTCTATAAATATTCTTGTCTAAATATTCGTTAATTTTATCTTTGTAATATGTTCCTGCTTTATCTGGTTCATAGAATTCGACTGGGAAGGTATGTTCAATTTCATATGTCTTTAAAATAATCTTGTTTTTAAGAGCGACGTAATCAATTGGTGTTCCAGCTTTAATGCAGTTAGCGATAGTTTCTTCACAGTCATGAATCATAGAGCCAACTTGGACAGCAACGTTTGTAGCAAAAACTTTGTCATCTTCAAAATAATGGAGCTTGTACTTAAAGCCGCATTGGTCATAGCATTCAATTTTTGAATAAGAGAATGAATATTGGTCTTTTCTTAATACTCGTTTCATAGCATCTCCTAGTTAATTGTGTTTAAAATAATATATTCTAATTGTTTATCTTTTGACATATCTAATAAGCCGTTTTTTAATTTATAATCAATACTTGATAAAAACTTAATTAAATATTGAAGCCTCTTTAAGTTATAGCTTGATCTGTATCTCTCATATCTTTTTGTATTAGAAATACCAAATTCACTTGGAGTATGTTTACCAAGTTCTTGTGTTGAGAATAAGATATTTTTAATATTATAACGGAGTAAACCTGTCAAGCTCAAAGCTTCAATGTTTACGTAAGTATCGTGTGATAAGAAATCAAATAAATATTGTTTATTATTATCTAAAATCGCGTCAGTTAAACCATAGATATCCGCTGTATATAAATAGGAGTCTGGCTCATATCTTAACTTTGTTAAAACTTCTTTTTGTTCTGGAATAGAGAAAAGAGCTAGTTTATCTAGTTCAGTAGTAATACCATAAATATTTTTTTCTTTAACGGCGTATAACCAGTCAATATCTTCCTTAGTTAAACCTGGACAAATAACTTTCATATAGTCCTTAACTTGCCAGTCAACTAACTTTGGAATTTCAATAACATAGTCAGATAAAACTGCTTTTAATTTCTTATCAATTTTATTGCAAATAATGATAACATTTTCAAACATAGAATAATCTTCAAAGCTTTCTTCAAAAACATCAGTTTTAAGGACGTTTGTATAAGAAGAATATCCAATAACTAGTGATAAGGCGGAATCAAGCTCTGAGAGACTTTGAATGCTATTTGGAGTATGATTTCTTAACTCACAAATTGCTGCTGTATATTGGTCAGCTAAAAATGTATTTTCTGGACATACAAAAACAATAAGGTCAGAAGGAACTGACTCTTTTTGAATCATGTCTTTTAATTCCATCAATTTCATTAATGAGCTAACCTCCAAAGATTATCTAAAAAGTTTAACATAAAACTTTCTTTAATTATTGTTCTATTATTCATTTCAGCTTTTTGTTGAATAACAAACATATAAGTATCAAAACTAAACTTATTATTTGTTTCAACATAGTCCTTGAAAGCAACATATTCTAACATATTTAAGAACATGTCAATCTCAAACTTATTATAGTCTGTTTTACAGTTAATTTTACTAATTGGTGTCATTGCGTTTGCATAAGAAGCAGTAGGAACAAACTTAATAATTTTACTACAAAGAGTATGTAGGTCTTTTAAGTTAGTTTCAGTAAAATTCTGTAATTGTCCTGGAGTTTTACAAAGCGCGTATATTAATTCATCACTGCAATCAAACGACCAGTCAAACTTTTTAAGGTCTTCTAAAGTATAAGGTTCAAAGTTGTATTTAATACATCTATTTAAGATAGTTGGTAAAATACCAATTTCGGATTCAGCCATTAAAATAAAATAAGTATTTCTAGTTGGCTCTTCAATATACTTTAATAAGACATCTTGCTTTTTATTTGATGAGCCTCTTAGGTCAAGTAAATAAAACTTTTCAACAGGACAAATATAAGCGTCTGCTAACTTTGCTCTTAGTTCCTCTGGAGTTAACTTATCTAAATCGATAATAACAGTATCAATATCTAAATGCTCTGCTAAAGCAGCAGCAATCCAACTTTTACCGCATCCAGAAGGTCCTAAAAATAACATAGTTTTAGGAATGCTTTGAAGAGTATAACTAAATAATGTATTGACTAACTTTTCTTGGCCAATAATAGGTCTCATTATTTACTCTCCTGTCTAGCAAATCTTAATAAGTAAGCCTCAATAGTAGACTTATAAGAATTATCATATCTAATAATTGGTTTTAATTCTAATAAAGCATCAGCTAAATGATTGAACCATTTAACACCTGCTTCAATAGCAACTGTATTTTGAACAACAGGATTTTCCTTTGTTGCTAAATATTCTGGGATATTTGTTATTTGAATACTTTTGAATAAAATATACTTAGATAAATCTAATGTAAATTCAAGATAAATATCAATAAAGTTCTTTAAGTCTGTTCCTGAAGAATAGAGCTTATCAATAGTATTAAAGATAACATCTTCTTTTTTGTCTTGTAAAGCCCAAGTTAAATTAAACATAGCTTCATAAGAAATATCATTTAAGACTTTCTTGACATTATCAAGGGACAAATTGGTTGAATAATCAGCGCATTGATCAAGTCTCATAATAGCATCTCTCATACAACCGTGAGAATTCTTACTAATTAAATCACAAGCAGCTTCATAGTTTGTGAAACCTTCTGCTTGACAAATATGAGCTAATCTGGCTTTAATTAAATTACTATCAATCTTAGTAATATTATATCTTTGCATTCTATTTAAAATCATTGCAGGAAGCTTATTTGGGTCTGTAGTACAGAACATAAAAATAGTATATTCTGGGGGTTCTTCAATACCCTTTAAAAATGCTTTCCAACCGTCAGGAGTTACAGCGTGACATTCATCAATAATAAAGATTTTATATTCGCTAACTAAGTCTCTTTGACCTGCAGCTTCAACAATAGCTCTAACATTATCAACACCACCATTAGAAGCAGCATCGATTTCGATAGGTTCACCTACACCTTGATTAATTGCATTAGCAAAAATTCTCGCTAAAGTGGTTTTACCGCAGCCAGAATCGCCTGCAAAAAGGTATACGTGTTTAAACTTTCTATTTTCAACAACTTTCTTTAAGATGTCTACTGTAATTGATTGCCCGCAAACTTCTTCAAAAGTTGATGGTCTATATTTTACCGCTAATGTCTCAGTCATATTATTCTCCTTATAGTGTTGCAATTTGAGTGATTTCATCTGTTGGAAGCCAACCAGACCAGGTTTGAGCAGTTTCTTTTTCTTGCTCTGGGTCATAAGCAACACTTTCAACATAAATCATTTTACCCATTGTCTTAGAAATATAGATTTTAAGATATTGGGATATCGGAGCATTGCCATTGTTCCAATTAGATGCTAAAACAGACTCTTTATTGTTTACAATAGAGCCAGGAAGCATTACCAAATACATTTTGTTTAATTCATACTTAGGTTTGCTATATTTAGGTATAACAAAAGTCTGAGTTGCCTCATCAAAATAGTTTAAATTTGCGTAATTTACTTGTTTTAGTTGATCTTTAATTAAATCTCTCATCTTTATTATTATACAATAAAAGGGCCTGTGTTTTGGCCCATTTTTTAGATTATTTATCGTTAGTTTTATCTTTTAAATACTCTAATAACTCTAAGAAAAGATACTCATCAATAATATAATGATTTTCTTCTCCTGGGCCGAAGTTGAATACAAGGGCTGAATGAGGTTTTCCCATGAATACAGCTTCTTGTTTATTTTTCTCAAACCATTCCTTTTTAATTGAAATGGATTTGGAATGTTCCATTTTAGTCTTAGCTTCAAGGAGGAATTGTTCTGTTAATACATCACCTTTTGACCAATCTGTTGCTCCACTATTAGCGGTTCGTTTACCACCAGTAGCTTTAGCAATATCAGTTTCCTGGGCTTTTGACCTTGTTCTTGTTGGGGTCTTTTGACCTTCTTTTTCTCTAGTTAGAATCTGAATGGCCACTGTATTTCTTCCTCTCAATTTCATTAGCTTCTTCAACTGAACGTTCTTCAGCATCAATTGCAGCAGCATCTTCTTTGCTTAATAATGAACCATAAGATTTACTAGAGGATGAAATATGATTTTGAAGCATTGCAACATACTCATCTCTAAAAGCTGGGTGTTCATTAATATATTTTGTAAGGTCAGCCATATAACCTTTTAATGGTTTACCTTCTTCATCTGTATAAACTTCACCAGTTTCACAGTTAACTAATGTTCTATAAGCGCCGCTCTTTTGAATAAAGTCAAAACCTTCAGCAATTTCAATTAAATCATGGAGCCAATCTAAGCCGGTAGCGTAACGATAGGTAATAAAACCGCCGCCTCTTGTTGGATTAGCTGTACTATTCTTTGTAATCTTGAATTGGAGTCTAAAACCATCAGATCCTTCACCATTAGTAGAGCCGCAAGCTTTCATATTATCAGCTAGAGTAAATGTTCGTTTACCGAATCTAACCATAACAGATGACATGAATTGAAGAGCAAATCCGCAAGGTTCTTTATAAATTTGAATACCATTAACCATACCGCCATCACGAACTTGGTTAATAATAATTAAGATATTATCACGTTCTGCAAGCATTGTTTGCATTTCATTTAAGAATGGATATAACTTTTTAGCAATAGTTGCTCTCATACCAGGGTCTTCAGTCATATCTGCTTTTAAGACAGCAGCTGGAATTAAGGCTGGGATTGAGTCTAAAATGATTAAACCAATATCTTCTGATTTTTCAAGCTCGATAATGACATCTAAAACTTGTTCACCAGACATACCTGCTGGAATATTAACGATTTGGACAGCAGACCAATCAATACCATTCATAGCAGCTTGGAATTCAGTATTTAATCTGTGTTCAGCATCAACATAGACACAAGTTCTTTCTGGATGAGCTTTTTGATAGGCTGCTAATTCACAGCAAGCCGCAGTTGTTTTGCCAGAATGAGGTAAACCTGAATAAACACAAATGTTCTTATAAGGTAAACCACCAAATAAAGGATAATCCATTCCTAACGCCATTGTTGGGAGTTTCTTAACCTTTGGTAATAAATCACCTTTAATGATTAAGTTATTATTCTTAAATTCTTTGTTTAATCTTTTAACTGTTTCTAAAATACTTGCCATTATTATTCTCCTGCAAAATTACTTAATAATTTTTGTTCTGCCATTCTACTCATTAAGACACTCTTGAGAGCATCAACACATCTATGAATTTCATCAAGTTTTGTTTTGAATAGGCTGGAAATTAATGTATATAAAGCTTCAGCAACAACTTGGGAAGAAATGTTGGTTGTAGCGGCTGTTTTCTTAGCTTCTACACTGCCATCACTGCCCGCAAATTCTTTTGCGTAAGCTTCATTTTTTAATGTTTCGGCGCATTTAGCTTTTAATGCTGCTTTTTCTTTGACATCACCGAATTTAAAGGATTTAAGAGATAAGTCTAAGATTAAATTTCTAATCTGTTCAATAGACAAGCTTTCAATATTGTCTGATGTGTAATCAATTAAAGCATTAACTTCTTTTGTAATAGGTCTCATGATATCGTTAGCGATTTCAATGAGTTCTTTATAAGTTATTTCAATATTAGTTAATGCAGTTTCTAACTTTTCTGTCATAGTTTATCTCCTTATCTTAATAATCCATATTCAGCGAGCTTTTCAAATCCGCCGATGTAATGTATATAATCCTTCGCAACCTCAACAATTTGGTCGTAAGGTTTATTATCAATAGTATCATCTCCAATAGCGTATGAGATTTCTACTGGAGCATTTAAATCCTGGGCTTTTAACCAGGCGTAAATTTGAACTGAAACATCTGCTTTGCTAAAATCTTTACCGTGTAAGCCTCCGCCTGTAGCAGAATCGCCCAAATCAGAGCCGATTTTTCTATTTGTAGCTCCGCAGTCTACATCAGTTCCGCCAGACCAATCACCTAAAGGATTAATAATGTTTGTAAGAGTTGGTCGGCTATATCTTTTAATATAACGTTTTAAGGAAGTAGTCTTAGCATTACTTTGACAAACAATAAGTTTGTTATGAACTTCATCTAAGAGATACTTACCGTCAGAAGGATACTTTTTATCTAATACACGCGCAAGAGAAGTTAAATGTTTCTCTTCGCTGGTTGCTGGAACACATTTAGCTATACCATTATCGCCGCATCTAAGCTTTTTGGCTTGGTTATTAGCTAAATGTATATCCTGAGGAACCTCTACATAGTCAACTGTAAGAGGTCCAGCTATTCTTTTGACAATACTGAGAATGTCTTGTATAGGAAGTTTAACAGAGGTTTCATTAATAATATGGCAGTTACCATGTCCGATTAATACTTCGACTGCAACACGAGGGTCAGCATCAACAGAGTAAGCTAAATCAACGATTGCGCCAGCAATACGGTCAGCTACTTTATCTGGATGATACATTGAGACCTTCTCAAACATTATTTTTTAACCTCGTCTACTAAACATCTGTAGTCAGATTCCATAAATGTCCTGAGTTTTTTGGACGGAATCTCTACTATATTATACAATTTATTGTCAAGCATTTTAAGACTAATTGACTTGTTCCCGTCGTCCCTAATTTTAAGGGCTTCGGAGGCAGAACAAGCAATAACTCTATCATGTTTACTATACCAAACAATAATATATTGGGCTGTGTCCTCAAGACCGATATAATCTTTTAATCTGTCAAGTTGAGGTATCTTAGCAAAGTTAATTGTTCCTTCTGTTGTTTCTTTACATTCAAGCATTCATAAAATATGATTATTAAATGCTAAGAAATCACAAGGGTTTTGACTTGTGTCCTTATATCCTGTGATTTGGTCAGGTAAACGATAGATAAAAGTTCCTGGGAAGCAAGCTTTCCAGTCTAACTTAAATCTTTCTTCAAACTTTTTACCTAGCTTTGTATTACTCATTAGTCTTTCTTCTCTGGAATTAAGTTGCTAACTGCTCCTCTAATGATAACGATTGAACGATGATTACCGCAGTTGACTGTAATATGATCAATTTTACAGGAGTCTAATACTGATTTAATATCAGCTAAGTTAACTTCAAAGTTATAAGTTGTATCAATTAAGCTACCATTTTCAACAGTGACAGTCTCGACATTACCAAACTTATCAGAAATGGTGAATTCGTCAGCATTAACAGATACTTTAACAGGAACAAGACCTAAGTTTGGCTTTTCACCGCCCTTATTATATCTTGTATAGGTTAATAATCTTGTAATAGCAGCAGATAAAGCTGTTGTTGAGAGAACGACTTTATAGCTATAATTTTCATTGACATATCTCTTTGTAGCCATACAAGGACCTTGGACTTTACTAATTAATAAGTCATCATTAGTAATAATCGCTGCTAAATAGACTGTTGGAGTTTGTAAACAAATCTTTGTTCTAACAGTTCCATTTGGAAGTGGGTCTTGACCTAAGCTAAAATAGACATCATCACTGAATAACTTGAATAATTTAACAATTCGTTCATTTAATAGGAGTTTTACAGGCTTTTCGAGCGTAAATGCGTTCAAACAAGCGCCTGTTGTGAAGGTAAAACAACCAGTTTCATCGATGTAATAGAGTTTTTGAAGCTCATTAACATTTTCCATGTTTCTAGTTTTTTGAATTTCTTTACTATTAACGTTGATAATACTAGCAAGAATATCATTACTAATATTCATTTCAACTGTTTTATTCTTAATAGCGATGACTGGGAGCTCCATTAAATTGCTATTTTCATAAATCATAGCAACTTTATAGCTGCTCTTACCTGTTGAAATGACAACATTATTACCATCAACCTTTAATTCAAAGGTTTCTGTTGTTAAACCAGAGATAAGTGATAAGAATAAAGCGCCATCGACGACAGCCCTGAACTCTTCGTCAGTATCAACTGGGAATTTAATAGAAACATAATACTCTTTGTTGGTAACATTTAAGTATAATGCTGTTGGTTTAACCGAAATTTCAACATTTGCAGCGTTCTTATCATTTGGGTCAGACGCTAATAAAATCTTATTTACGGCTTCTTGGAAATCTTTTGTTTTTAAAATCATATCTTTCTCCTTAGAATGTTAAATCAGCTTCTTGCGTGATTACATTATATAATACAGTTTTATCGTGTTCTGGGTGGTTATCATAAATGATGCCCAAAGCAGTTTCTCTGTCAACAGGGTGAATTCCTTTCTCAGGATTTCCCTTTTCAAGTTTCTTAAACTCTTCTCTGATGGCAACTGCTGCTTCATCTTCATACCAGTGAGATACGTTATAAGGGTCACATTTCATAGGAACGTTAATGTAAGGTTTAGCAGTGTCAATCATAACTTGAGGAAGTCTCTTTTCAACAATGTCGGCGTATAAGGCTGGACATTCAACTAAAACTTCATCATGAACGGTGATAACTAAGTGAGCATCAAGTTCATTTAAGAGAGGATCTCTATCAATATTAATCATTGCTAACTTTGTTAATGACGCAGCTCCGCCTTGAATACGAGCATTGAAGCATTGTCTTTCAGCTTGGGCGCGTTTACCTGTATTAGCAATAAGTAAGATACCGTCAGCGAGAGCTTCTTTAGCAAGTTTTTCGTATTGAACATTACTTACTTCATCATTTTCTTCCCAAACTCTGCCATCTTCAGCAGCTCTAGATCTTTGTTTTTCTTGAGAAGCTCTAATTTCACGCTTAATTCTTTCTTCCCACTTCTTAATTCTTGGGTCATCATTACTTTCTTTGTTAACACAATTTAAGAATGGATTAAAGTTAGCTTCAATATTATCATCTTTTAGCTTAACTGTATAAGATGGTAAGTTAATTTCTGGTAAGTGTCTTCTACGGCCAGCCCAGTCTTCAACATAACCAACCTTTTTAAGCTGAGCCTTAGATGCTTCAATTTCTTCTTTAACTCTAGTAAATTTACCAAAGAAGTTATCTAATAGTTGTTGACCTTGTTTTCTAGCATCATCACCATTATAACCTAATCTAATACCAGCGGTTTTACCTGACATACCATAAGTAGCAGCTAATAACATAGTTTTAGCAGAGGCTCTTCTTTCTTTGCCTGCTTTATGTAAGTGTGTTTTCTTACCGCAAACAATTTTCTTACCGTCTAGCTCAATTTCAGTTCCTTCTGGGTAGAACTCTAAGTTTTCCCAGTATTCATTATGATACATAGATTGAGCAATAACTGCGTATAAGTCTTGTCCTTGTTCATAAGCTTGAATCATTTTTTGGTCTTGACTAATAAAAGCAGTTAATCTTGGTTCTTGAGCTGAGTAGTCCGAACCGACTAATTTATATCTTGTTCTACTATTAACTTCACAATCCGCATCTGTGTAAATTACGGCAGACTTATCAGCTTGATTATAACTAATATGTGAGATATTAATAATTTCACCTGAAGTTGAGAACAATTTATCTGTTTCAGTCAACTCTTTAACAAAGACATAGCCATTTGGTGTTTCTAGTTCGACGATTTCTTTAACAGTTTCGCCGACGCCTTCTAAGAAGTTAACAACACCCTTATCTTCCTTTGCTCGGAATAACATACGGATTTCTTTGTTATGAGATGGAATATTTTGAATGTTGATACCTGAGATTTCAACTGGCTTATCACCATCTAAGAATTTCCATTTACCGCCAGAACTATAACGTCCTGTGTCAGTTCCCATTGAATTAAGTTTAAATCTAATACGATGGTCTGGCCAATGCTTTGCTAATTCAGGAATAACATCGATATATGTAGAAATTAATTTAACGATACCTCTTCTTTGGACGATTAATTTACAAATAGAATAATCAGTTTGTTCTGCTAATGCAACTAATTCGTCTTCACCAGTAGCTCTTGGTTTAGCTTTATTAACTACTGGACATTTTAAGACATCATAGAAAAGAATAGCTAATTGAGTTGGAGAAGCCATATTAATAACATCTGGAAGTTGCGCTGTCTTAGGTTTTGTTTCCTTATAACGTCTGCCTTCTTCGTCGACAAGGTTATAAGTATCTTCTTGTTTTTCCAAAGACATCTTAGACTTCTTAGGACAATACATTCTTGTCTTTTCATTAGCTTCTGGAGTTAATCTCCAAGCTTCAATTCTATCTTTAAGAGTATCTAACTCTTGATTAATTTTTTCGTCTAATTCTTGTAATTGTTTATTATATTTTTCTTTTAATCTTTCGCCGAACTCAAGGTCAACGGCGACACCTCTAAGCTCCATCTTAGCTGTAACTTCAACAATTGGGTTCTCAATGTTTTGGAAAAGTTTTAAAACTTTCTCATTACCTGCTTGTTGGAAGTAAGGAAGTTCCCAAAGATAAACCTTATCGGTCATCATTGAGTCAGTTGCAGCGTATAAAGCAAAGATTTCTGGGTCTACATAAATATAAGGAATATTTTCGAAGAGGCTTTCGATGTCATACTTAGCTTGTGTTGGATCAATTTCTGTTGTATAAATCCACTTTAAGCTTGTAGACTTTTCACTATATTTATTTTCATCAATTAATCTTGCGCCAATAATTGTGTCCCAGTCAGGTGGGATAGCAATTCCGCAAGTTTCAAGAAGAACTTCAAAGTCAAACTTGCCGTTGTGCATTATAATAAAAATATCACTATCTAAAATCCTTTGAAGTTGTTCTTTACAGTCTTCCTCAGTCATTTGCCAAGGTAATCTGATGCCTGTATCAACATCAACATGATTTACTGGAATATAGGCTTGCTTTTCACCTGGAACATATAAACAAAGACCAACAATCTTACAAGTTGCTGGGTCAGTGGAGTTATTAGTTTCAGTATCGATGTCTATTCGTCCAGCTTTAATTGCTTTATCAATATAAGCAGAAAAGTCCTCTTTTGTTTTAATAACGACAGTGTTTTCCTTCTGTCTTCCTAAAATCTTGAGGACTTTTTCTGTAATAATAGCAAGACGTTCTTTAATGGAAAGCTCTTTGGAGGCCAAAAGTTTTTCAGTATTGACTTCAGCAGTTTTAACTGATTCAACTTTCTTTACTAACTTTTTAACTGCTGACTTAGCGGTTAAATCGATATTAAATTCTTCTCCAAAAAGTCCTTCCATTGACGTCTCCTTTACTTTATATATTGATTAATTAAAATGAAAATCCGGCAAAGTTTCTAGCTGGTTTTTCTTCAGCTGGTTTTTCTTCAGTGGTTGTAGCAGTTGCTTTAGCAGGTTCTGCAGTACCAATAGCTGTATGAGCTTCGACATTGTTTGTACCAATAGCTGTATGACCAACTGCTGGAGCTGGTTTTGGATCTAATGCAGCGTCCATCTCTGCTTCTTCTTTAGCGCTAGCAAAGACTGGATCACCACCAACTTTGATACCATTATCTAATGTTCTCATACCATCATCAGCTTTTTCAGCTTGAGGGAAGGAACCGTTAGCTAAGTAGTATTCTAAATCTTCTGCTGGTTTTTCCCAGTAGGAATGTTTATTGATATTGAAATTATCAAAAGCGCTGAAATCTGTAGAAACTAATTCTGGCTTATCATAAAGTGGAATGAAGTCTAAGGAATACTTAGTATCTTTACCAGAACCTTGACGTGTAACTTTGAAAACATGTTCTTTTAAGCTACCATAATCTTTTAACTTTGTTGCTAATTCTCTTGAGAAACCAGCAGGACGTTCCCAAACGACTGGTTGAGCAACACTCCAACTACCTGTTGCAGCGTCTTTATAAGCAACTAACATTTCAACATAAACTGTTTTAGCAGCTTTACCGACGACATCATGACCTTCAGCTGCAGCGCGGCAGAATGGGCAAGTATCGGAATAGGAACCAACTTCATTTAAGCAGCTAACTGGTGTAAAGCCTGTTCCGAGGCCTTCAAACTTTTTACCAAAAGCTGGTTTATGAACTGTTGCGAATTTTAAATCTTCAATTGTAGCAGCATTAATTCTGACGAGCGCTTCATCACCATTGCCTTTTAACTTGAAGAAACCGACTTTAACGGCGTTTGTAGATGGACCACTTTGGGCTTTTTCTACGACTTTTTGATAATCATTGTAATTAAATTGACTCACTGTAATCTTTCTCCTTTATCATTTAATCGAGTATCTTTATAATATATTATACGACCTACGCGGCTATGAATTTCTAGCCTCTTGAATAATTTTATCAAATTCTGGCTTTGTCAAGTCGTTAATATCCTTTTTTCCGTCTGGAAACTTAGTTTCAACAATAATAATTCGCTTTGTAAGCTTTCTTTTTAATGTTTCTGTGAAACGTCTTCCAGCCTCGTCATTATCAAACATAGCGTATAAAACCCTAATACAAGATTTATTTAGCTGTTCTATTTGATAATCAGAGATTTTACCGAATGTTGCTACTGTTGGATAACCATATTCCCAGCCAGTTAAGCAATCAAATGGTCCTTCTGTAATAACTGCTGTCTTAAAATTGTTTTTCATAACATAATCTAAGCAGTATACAGGCTTTTCGACATCTTTATCGAGATAAAATGTCTTAGTATCTATTGATCGTTTGGTCATCATCACTAGTCTACCATTAATATCATAGGCTGGGAAGATGATTTGACGATATTTTGGGTCATATTTTACCTTAAAAAGCTCGCAAATCTCTCTTGAAAGCTTCCTTTTTGCTAAATATGGACACCAAGATTGGTAGTTTTCGAGGATTTTTGGGTCCAAAAATTGCTTCTTTTGGGTCCTTTTTCCTATTTGTATTGGCTCATCCATTGCTACTGCGCTTGATACAATCTCGCCTCCAAAGGTCTTTAATAGCCAATCTTTAGCGTATTCTAAAGAGGAATCAAAGCATCCAGCAACAAACTTTAAGAATGAGCCTTTCATATCGCAGCCGAAGCAATGAAACACGCCATCTTTCTTTCTAATAAAGCAAGAGCCATGTTCTTCTTGACCACCGCTATGAAATGGGCAGCTTACGACGATATCGGTTGACTTATCTTGAATATCTTTTAACTTACCATTAGTTAAAACAATACGAAGTCTATCTAAGACTGTACTGATATCCGCATTAAGTATGAAATCGTTTGTAATTTTAACCATTATAATCCTGAATCGTCGTCGTCCTTAAATCCATCATTATCACAAACTTCTTCTGAATAATAGTTAGGATCGATTTTTTCATCTGGATTAAGAGGAATAAATCTACCTTCGTCGAAGTTTGCTTTATAAATAATCTTACCACTGCCGCCGTCTCTTGACTTGACAACATTTAAGATTAATTTATCATCTTTAACTTTTGTTTTGGCTTCATCTTCATAAGTTAAGTTTCTACTTAACATGATAATGCTTGTCGCATCTTGGCCAATTCTATCTGATAAACCAATTTGAGTGGTATCTTGTTCACCATTATCTGTCTTATCTCTGTTTAATTGAGAAACAGAAACAATTGGAATACCTTTCATAACTTGAAGATTTTTAATATCTTTTGAAATATTTGCAACCTTTTCTGGAACCGTCTTGCCGCCGCGTTCATCTTCCAATAAAGAATATTGGTCGATAAGCAACATATCAAGATGATATTTCTCAATAAAGGTTCTTAGAGCTGAAACAGTCGCTGGACCATTAATATCTTTTGGTGTTAAGATTTTAATATCGCCTGGGACGTAAGAATTAATATTATCTAAGTAATTCTTATAAGGAATTTGCATTGATGTATCAGTTCCTCTTGTAATAACTCTATTACTGATGTGTCCGATTAAGCTATCTAAACGATACGCAACCTTATCAAAGATCATTTCACCTGAATAAAGACCAACATTATAACCTAATTGAGCGCCACTTGCTGCAACTTTCAATAAGGTCCAAGATTTACCTATACCTGTTCTAGCAGCAATAACCATATTTTCATTTTCGGTATCAATGCCGCCAATTAATGCATCAAGTTCTGGAAAACCTGTTGGAATATAATATTTGTTGTGATTAACAACTCTGTCTAAATACTTATCATAACGGCTTGTATCTTCTTTAATACTTACACATGTCATAGCAGTATTAGGACGAGTAGTTGATACTCTTTCTTCGAGCATCTTGAATGCTTCTTTAGACTTACCACTTTCAACAAGCTTTTTAACTTCATTGAAGGTTGTTGCTAAGAAACTTTCTTCATAATCATTGAATAATTGTTCTAAGAGATATGAGTCTGGCTCATTAATGTCCATGATGTCAAAATCTGGGAAGACGTCAGCAAAAGTTAATCTATCTGGGACAGTTCCATATTTCTTATAGTGATTAACTATATAATTAAATTCATTTGGATATGTGAAGAAGAATTTATCTGACAAGTTATTAAGCTCGACGATTGAGAAATCCTTCGTTTGTAATAATTTATTAATTAGTTGAAATTGTGCTGTCATATTAGTCTCTTCCCTCACTGGTTGCAATTAAATTTAAGTGTCTCTTATCGATACCATGTAATTCGATATCGACTGAACGGTTAACAATTCTACTTGCTAGTCGTTCACCCATTGTTTTTTCTAAATCTCTTGCTCCGAGATTTGATGTAAAGACATTGGTTTTACCTTTTTCTATTCTCATGTTGATTAAGTTTAATAACTGATTAAGTTCAAACTCTGTACCAACTTTTGTAGCAATGTCATCCCAAACAACAATATCTGCTGTTAAGACACGAGCTTTGATAAACTCGACGTATTCACTTCTACCTGAGATACTATTTTTTAATTCAATTAAGAACCTTGGAACGCTGATAAATAAACCTTGACAACCAAAGTTTGACTCATACCAAATAGCATTAAAATAAGCTTGAATCATTCTGATCGCCCAGGAAGTTTTACCATTGCCGCAAGTATATGAGTGAATATATAAGTTTTGTCCTGTTTGAACAAAGTTCTTAATGTTCTTCTCAATATTTGCTAGCTGTAAAAACTCATTGTAGTCAGTTCCGTCTGCATCAGTATTTAATGTTCGTCTGACACGTTGGAGTTCTTCCAAGTTTGAGTTATCATAGAGACAGTCTAATCTGTATCTTCTCATACAGAAATCTTTATCACAGTCTCTACCATTACATTTATGTTTATATGGACAATTCTCGACCATTAACTGCCTCCTTCTTTAATTATTTGGTTCCTGTAGAACCTGCCCAACCTTCTCCTCTGGTTGTTTTTTCTTTATAAAATTCTAATGGTGTTTTATCTACAATTTCAAGTGGCTCTGTTGAGATTAAATGAGGAATAAATTGAATAACTTTTTGTCCGCATTCTATCTCTTGCCAGTCATCAGAAGTATTAATTAAATGGAAATGCCATTCACCTTGATAGGAGCAATCAATAACTGATGCGCCGAAAATTAATTTCTTCTTTGTAGCAATACCAGATTTATTATTTGCAATCAAAGCTAACTCAGGACCAAACTTACTTCTAATACCACTTGGGATAATAACATCTCTGTGAGGTCTAATGTGAATTTTTCCTGTATCAACTTCATAAACAACTGGGTTTGCGCAACCTTTGATTACTGCATCAGAAGTTGTAAACCAAGTAGCTGGGTTTTTATCTTTCATGTCTCTTTGAAATTCTTCAGTATTTTCTGGAATAAATAAATCAATTCCAGCATTTTCTTCGACAACCCTTATAGGGTCTTTAACATTTCTTGTTTTAATAAATTGCATTATCTACACCTCATAATATTATACAATAGCGATGCGCGTAAAATGAGTATAAAAATAAAATATCGTCCAATTTTTTCGGACGATATTCAACTTAAATATAGAAAATGTAAGGGTATTTTTTAGGTATCATTTACAGTATCTTTTAAGTTAAATATCGTTGATATTTTATCTTATAGAACGCTCAACGCGCTCACTTAATTTAGCCAATTATTCTTGCGGTAAATTAGCAAAATCTTGACATAATTGTTGATATTTTGGGCTTGCCCTTGTCTCATCAATTTTGTCTTTATAAACAGTAGGCATGTTTAGAACCCAGTCTTTACAATCTGCTAAGGAGGCAAATCTTAAGAGAGCTCCTTTGATAGGACAAGCAATCATTGGAATTGCTGTACCAGATTTGATATCAACAATTTTCCAACGAAGTTCTGGATATAAAGCTCTACCTTGCTCTTTATAAGCAAAGAGTTCATAACCAATTGCTGTTCCTGAAACTTTGACTGCTGCGTAGTGATGATCTTTTGCTTCTTCATCTCAAACACGAGTATAAATTCTAAATTCTTTTGCCATACTTAATTTAGCTTTCCTAATTCAATTAAATTATCTAAAACAGCAATTCGGGTCATAAGACCGACACCGCCAGGGACTGGACTTTGGAACTTAACATGTAAGTCTTTATCACAGTCTCCAGTAAGCTTTCCATCTTCACCAACATTGATGCCGACATCAAACACTATTGCGCGAGCTTTTAGTTTATATTTAGAAGTTAATGTATGTTGATGACCAGTAGCAACAACTATCAAGTCAGCGTGTTTCAAATAAAATGCTTTATCTGATTCACTTGTCTTTGAATGCAACACTGTGACATTCATACTTTCTTTGAGTAATAGTTGAGCCATTGGTTTACCAACAATATTTGAACGTCCAATAACTACAGCATTTTTTCCTTGGAAGTCATATTTCATATCTTTTAGATAATTGTAAATGCCAAGAGGAGTTGCTGGAACAGTTTTTGATAAAGGATGGAATCCATCAATATCTTTTTCAGGAGCAATAGCAAGTTTAACTTTTTCTTCAGAGATATGTTTTGGAAGAGGTAGCTGAACTAAATAACCTGTCAAATCTGGGTCAGCATTTAAGCCTTCCATTAAGTTTAATAATTCAACTTCAGTAGTTTCTTCCGGGAGATTAATAATTTCGCAATCAATGTTCACCTCAGCAGCATCCTTAGCTTTATTTCGAACATATCTGTCTGAGGCAGGAACATGTCCAATTTGAACAATAACCATCTTCAAATCAGGATGTGAATTTTTTAATTTTTCTTTCTTTTCTGCTACATATTCTTTAATTATTTGCATACTAATCTCCTTACCAACTAACTATAAAATTTGGATAATCTGGCCAGGCAACATTAACATTAAAGCCTTCAGAACTAATATAATCGCTAACGTCCCAAATAAGATATCTATTTCCATATTTATCTGGGATTCTAAAAATCATTTCTCTATTTCCGCGCTCCGCTTCCATTTTTATATAATGATGGAGCTCATCAATAAATTGTTCTCTTGTAGTTCTTGGGTCAACCCCAGCTAGTTGTCTTGCTTCTTTTGCTGTCATATTATTTCCTCTTTTTTTGATTATTTAGCCATTGATAAAACTCATTTGTTGCATCTCTGCAATAAAATGAGTCTGGCTTTGCAGTACAACCACTTGCGGTTTTATATCTGCAAAAATCACATTTAGTATATCTTTTACTAACCATACTAATTAAATTTATCTAAGCAGCGAGGTTCTTTTGGTAAACCTGGCATTAATAATAATTTGCCAGATAATGGAACAATTAAACCTGCGCCACTATATAATCGGATTTCTCTAATATGAATTGTAAATCCAGTTGGAGCTCCAAGAACTTTTGGATCATCTGTTAATGAGTTTGGAGTCTTACTGATACAAACAGGAAGATGACTATAACCCATATCAGTATATTTTCTCATTTGTTCTCTAGCTAAATCGGAATATTCAATTCGATCAGCACCATAAATATTATGACAGATAGTTCCAATCTTATCATCAATAGAGTAATTTCTGTAATCACCTTGAGGATAAAGTGGATATAATGGTTCAAAGTGGTCAGCTAATTCTGGGAAGACACTAACTGCTTCGCTATCTTGAACATTTAAGATGCCTTGGACAGTTCTTGCTAAACTGACAGCGCCATCGCCACCATCAAGAGCAGCAGTATTAATTGCCCAATTAATTTTATTTTCTTTACACCAAGCTCCAATAGCTTCTAATTCAGCATCAGTATCACTTGGGAAACGGTTAATAGCAACAACAACTGGGACACCATATCTTGTCATATTTTCATAATGCTTTTGTAAATTACAAATACCAGCTTTAACTGCTTCAACATTTTCTTTTTCTAAATCTTCAAATGCAACACCACCATGAAGCTTTAATGCTCTAGCAGTGGCAACTAAGACAATAACATTTGGATGAATTCCTGCTAATTGACATTTAATATCTAAGAACTTTTCAGCTCCGAGGTCTCCACCGAATCCGGCTTCTGTGACAACAACGTCAGATAATTTAAGCGCTAACTTTGTTGCATTGATAGAATTAACACCGATAGAGATATTAGCGAATGGTCCGCAATGCACTAAAACTGGATTTTCTTCAAGTGTTTGAACAACATTTGGATTCATTGCATTTCTCATCATTTTAAGAATTGCTTTACTACAATTGAATTGTCCAAAGTAAACTGGATTTCCATCATAGTCATAAGCAGCAATAATCTTATTAACTCTATCAATAAACTCTTCTTCGCTTTGAGAAATTGTTAAAATTGTCATAAGTTCAGAAGCAACTGTAATAACAAATTCTGAGTTATGATTTGATTTCTTGTCTCTTAATTTTTTAAGGTCTTCTTTAGTGCCGCCATTAAGAGATAATTTATCTAATTCAATATCTAAATTTCTGCCATCTAAATCAAAACCAGCGGTGCCATCAGCATTGACGCCGACACTTCTCAATGAACGGTCATTAACGTCAAGCGCACGTTTCCATTCAATTCTTCTTGGATCAATTCTTAATTCATTGCCTTGCCAAATATGGTTTTCGATAATGGCAGACATTAAATTAATAGTAGAAGTTAACGCATGAAAATCGCCTGTGAAATGTAAATTAATATCATCACTTGGAACAATAGTTGATTTTAAGGCACCAACTGCTCCACCCTTAATGCCCCAAACAGGGCCTAAAGATGGTTCTCTTAAACAAGCAAGAGAATTAACACCAATTCTACGTAAGCCATCGTGTAGGCCAATTGTAGTTGTAGTTTTGCCTTCACCGGCTTTTGTTGGAGTAATAGCTGTTACTAATACTAATTTACCGTCAGGTCTGTCTTTCAAAACCTCACGGTATTTATAGTCAATCTTAGCTTTATCCCAACCATAAGGTTGGACATATTCATTAGGTATACCTAATTCTTTAGTTAAATCTAAAATATTTTTCATTAATAATTTTTCTCCAGTTTATCTTTATTAACATTATACCAAGAAACAAAATCATCGAGAGAGTCAGAGCCATCTAATTGAGTTAATAATTTAACTAATAACTTTTCTGAGTCAACATGCATTGCTCTTTGACCTTCACACTTAGCTTTCCAATAATCTAATGGTGTATGAACTGTCCAAGCTTCTTTTGAATAAGCTTTACCAGCACCAACAAAGTCACAGAACATTTCAATAACTCTTTCATAAGGCATTTTAACGCACTTACAAATAATTGTAAAAGTTCCGTCGCCATTTGGCTTGGCTTCGTTGAAATCAGTCCAATATTCCCAGTGATGTAAATTACGTGCTTTGTGGTGAATCCAGCTTGGGCTATAGCCTAACTTAGCTCTTGCAATATCATGCGGGCTTTTTGTGCCATCAGCGTATTTATAAATTTCAAACTCATCTGGACTAAACTTACTTAAATCATGTTGCTCACCAAGTTCTGGAATTCCCATTTGATAACATAAATCTCTAACAACTTTAATATGATTATTTATAGTTTGAGTATGTAAGTCTCTTTTTTCTTTATCTGTCATTATTTAGTCTCCTGTTTAACTGTAGTAGCTGTCACCATATTTTTACCTTCTTGGGTAGGCGCGATAATAATATCATTTAAACCCTGCTCATAACAAATTTCTTTAAGTCTTTTGCACAAATTATAAACATCTTCTTTTGGCATTTTACCAACTTCAACATTTAAAATTACTACTTCACCAGGAGTATAAGTTTTAACTACTTTTTGAATAGTCATCTTTTGAACTTCTTCTTTAATAAATTCTTTAATTTGTTTATCTGTCATTATTAAGCTCCTTTACAACAGCATTAATTTCTTCTCTTAAATCTGTATACCAAGATTTTTTAAGTCTTTGTAATCTTAATTTAATATACTCAGTTTTTTCTGCCCAATCAGGCATTCCAACAATAATTCTATTAATTCTGTCTGGCCATAAATAAGAACCAAGCTCTATATTAGTAGTAAAAGCTGGATTATCTTTATCTCTTGGAATCCAGAATACTATTCTATCTGCTACATACATAGCATTGAGCTCCCAGTCAGTTTGGTGTTTTAACTCATCTTTAGCTTCTCTATCAAAGAGTGCATTTGTTGGGCTAAATACAATACCAATATAACCGGCTTCTTCTAAATACTTAAAAGCTTCATTTCGCCAGTCATTTTCATAATTTTTTCTTGGACATGGGCCTGCTAAAAAAATTGTAGGCAGCTCAGCAAAATTATAAGCTTCTTTTAATGGGTCAGTAAAACCGTTTTTATCTTTTGGAAAAATTTTAATCATTTGGGCTTTCAACTCTATCACCAAGTTCAAGCTCTTCCATTAAACGTTTTTCTTCAGCTTTTTCAACTGGATCGAGCTCTCTTGTTTCAGAAATACAAGCTAATTCCATTAAACGTCTGTGAACGTATTGTTTTCTGTTTGACATATTAGACCCTCGCAATAACATCTTGTAAAGCTTTAATTAAATTTGTTGAATCAACATCGAGACCATCAACTTCACTATCGGCAATAGCTTTTGCTAATGCGCCTAAAATTTGGCCTGCTTTTGTTAAAGCTTCCACTTCTTCCTTTGAAAATTCTGCAATTTTTTTGACTTCCATTTTATTTTATCCTTTCTATATAAATTGTAATAATACACCAATTAAAGCTGCTGCTATACAAAACATACAGGTAGTAGCAGCATTGCTTCTCATTTTAAGAGCAAGATTCAGCAATGTATCTTCGTCTTGTTCTAGTCCTTTTTCAACACAAGCATCATAAAATTCTTTAAAAGCTTTAGTAGATTTAGTAATGCTATAAGCGGAAAACCAAAAATACCCACTAACAAAGAATAAAATTACGCTTATAACAATAAGGATTACACCAATTAAATGCATTCTGCGTCCTCTCTAGTCCACTCTTGTAATATTATACCATTTTTTCTGAATAATTCTATTAAAGGTCCTCGTTCAGAACATGGATTATCGGGTTTTTCATGAACCAATAGGACTATTTTTGGTTCACCCTTATAGTGAGTTATCTTCCTAACATCTTCAGCAATGCGTTCAAACTCAGGAATTAGATAACCATTGAAGTCTATTTTATCTAAATGTCGCCTATATGCACTTAAAAATGCACACGCAGGCCATTTATTTTGGTACTCACAAGGCCTTCCAGAACACATTTCTTCTGGAGTTTCTTCCTCTGAGAGTAAAAAACTCTCTTCTTTTATACCAATAAGTAGGTTATTTTCATTAATATACTGACGCTTTCCATTGGCTGTATTAAGCCATTTTGGAGACCAAAATGAGGTATCTATCAAAATTAAGCTGTCATCAGTCATGAAACGGATATTTTGAAAGTAGGTTATATAATATTTATTTATCATTTCCAAATAAACTAAAAGTCACTTCGTCTGTTTCTAAATTTATAGAGTCAATATGAAGAAATACTCTGCCTGCTTCACGCAATCTTCGACTAAATACCTCTAATAATTCATTAAATTTATCGTTATTAATAAGATCTGCTACTTGTTCATTAACTATAAAGCTACCTGTTTTACCAGAATGCCAGTCAGAACCAATAAGTAAACTAGCATCATGAGCTTTTTGATTTTTTAACTCTTCTAAATCTTTAACTAGCTTTACATCTATACGAATAGTTTTACCATTAATGATAATATCATAGTCTGCTAATTTACCCGGGTCTCCATTATAACAATAGGCATCAAATGGGTCGAGACCAATACAAGAAATTCCTAACTCATTACAACTATCTTCAAAGATTGTTTGTTGAATATGACTATTAAGCTTTTTTTGTAATTTACTTTCATAAGACCCTTCCCAAATAGGTGATCCCATTGTCTGTAATAATTTTCCATGACCAACAGGAAGCTTACTATATTCTTCAATAGAGCTAATTATATTATCACAAAGAGGGCTTCTTTCATCAATCTGCCTAACACAAGTAATTTCGCCACCTATCTTTTCTGGAAGATATATGTCGAATTTAAATACAGTACCTCTAGCCTTAAAAATAATCCAAACCAAAAAAGTTTTTTGGCCATTTTCATTATAAAAAGTTCCAGCTATTATTGCTTTTTGTGATACAGCAGCATTGCCACTCATAAAAATATCTTTAGCTGCTTGCCAACCTTCTTCAGATAGTTCTTTTCTAGTATCTAATTTAGGGCATTTTGCCTTAGCTATATGATTTTGTAGCTTCTCTATTGGCCAATTAATTTGAGCCCACTGGGGTCGTAATGTTTCTATATTCATATTATATTATACTATTTTCTATTCCAAATTTGCTGGCTAATTGAATAACCATTTGTATACGCCATTCGGCAATCTAAGCCGTCATTCTTAAAATAAGGACTTGCGGCCATACATTGCCATTCTGGCATCTCACTGATATTAGGGAAGAAGGCAGTAGCTTCTGGGTCAATAGCGTCAACAAATGTAATATCTATTACTTGTGTGTAAGGGAGCATGCTAGCGTATAAACTCGCACCTCCGCAAATATATACATCTTCACTAGTAGCTAGCTTTTGAATAAAATCAAGCATTTGATCAAACTTACTAAAGGTAATTGCGCCTTCTAAACAATCAATTGAAGGAGCATCTGCCCATAAAACAACATTAACTCTATCTTTTAATGGTCTGTGTTTAAGCGACAAATATGTATTGTAACCAAATACACAGACTTTTCCAATAGTTTCACTTTTAAAATGTGCCATATCGGCGGGAATATTAAATAAAAGACCATTGGCTTTTCCAATACCAAAGTCTTTTGCACAACAAACAATAGCTTTAATCATCTTTTGGGTCCTCAAAACTTAAACTTTGACTGCAAATTTTTGACCAGGGAGTTTGTCTTTTTTCAGCTGCTTCAAAAGCTTTTTGTTCAGCTTCCATCTCAATTTTCATTTGTTCATCATCTAACTCAGCTTTCGACTTATCACCCGAGCTATAACCACCTGCAAAACCACAATGCGGGCATTTCCTACCAAGTCTAATATACTTTAAAGTAGAAGTATCAGCTGGGTTTGCTTGACTATAAGCAGCTTCACTTTCTAAAGCATAAAAAGTCTTACTGCAGCAAGGACATTGAATAGTAACAATTTTTTCACCTGTTTCTATTGCTAAGTTAGTAACTTCATCTAAGTTTCTTTCTAATTCTGTCATATTATTTTCCAATTAATTTTCTTAATTTTTCAGCACAGTCTTCACAAATGTGTCTTGGACTTTCATGTAAACCATTATGAATACTTGTATAAATAAGCGGAATCTCAAAAATTTCTCCGCAAATTTCACATTTAGAATAAGCTTTTACTTCTGGGTCTGCAATTTTAAGTGGTTCAGCTAAGGCGCCTTCTATTGAAATATGACCATTGTTATCCATAGTATAAGTAGCAGCACCTTCTTCAGTAATGCCTTCTTCATTAATAGAAATTGTTTCTTGTGTCCATTTAATTGGTGGTTCATATAAATCTTTATCTTCCTGACTTGGTGTTACCTGTTCATATGTGCCATCATACAGCTCATAAGTGAACATAGAGCTGCCAGTATTACAATATTTACAGTGCCAGCCATATTGTGGCGGGTAAGAAGTTAAAATTACTCCTGTATCAACAAGAGCCACTTTACCGCATTTTGGGCACTTAATATAAACTTTATTATTCACCCAAACATAATTATTAAAAGTATGATTTTTAATATCAACTGGTTTTACTTTTAATGTAGTTTTACCATCACCGGCATCAAATATATATTCTTTATCTGTCATTATTCAGCTACCTCAAACTTTTCTTCAAGCTTAGTTGCTTGATAATTTTCTAATTCAAAGTCTTCTTCTTTGAAATCATAGAAGTCTTTGACATTTGGATTTAATTTTAATGTTGGAGCATCATACTCTGGGTTTTCTAAGAGCTTTCTAACTACTTCAACATGTCTATCATAAATGTGTAAATTATGTACGATATGAACTAATGTTCCAACTTGATAACCACAAACTTGGGCTAACATATGCGTTAAAATTGCATATTCCATAGTATCCCAACCGCCTGAACTTGCAGCAGCAAGTAAGTCGCCAGAACGTTGAATAAGGGTGCAGTTTAATTTACCGTCAGTTACATCCCAAAGACTTTCATAAACACATGGAGGTAAAGCCATATCATGTAAATCTTCTGGGCACCACATGGTGACGATCATACGTCTATCCATAGGCTTATTCTTTAATAAATAAATTAAGTTATCAACTTGATCAAAATCGCCGTAAGAATAATGAGAAACCTTACCTAATTGATAACCATAGGTCTTACCAATAGTTCCATCAGGTCTTTCCCAAGCTCTCCAAATCGCGGCGCTAGGGCCTAATTCATTAACAACGTTGGATTTCTTCTGCCACATCCATAAAAGCTCTCTTACGACGCCTTTAAATGCTTGTTTTCTAAGTGTTAAAGCTGGAAACTCTTTTGATAAATCATATCTACGAACAACACAATGTGTTTTAATAGTATGAGCTGGTGTACCATCTTCCCAATGTGGTCTGACTTCATAGTCCTTATCATTAAAACCATTTGTTAATAATTCAATTGCTTCTGAAATAAAATATTTATCTGCTTGACTCATCAGTCTCTTCCTCCTGTATATAACGTCCTGACCATTTCCTTATCATTTCACAAAGAGTCTTAAGCTCTCCCTGTCTTTCTTTTGGCCAATCATATTTAGTAATCTTAGTAATAAGTCTATCTGCTGTGATAGATGCATAAGTATTAATATAAATTGGAAAGGGCAATTCAAACTCTTTTTGTTCAGACTCGAAAACAATTCTACTTATTTTCATCATCTAAAGCTTTCTTCATCTTATCTAAGATGCCTTCAACTAATTTTCTTGTGTTTTCATGAAGAACCATATCTTTATGCTTTGCATACCAGTCAAAGATTTCTCTTAAATTGCCTGTCTTATGAGAAAAACTCCACCAGTCAGCAATCATTTCATAGACATATTGTTCTGGCATTTCAAGAGCTTCTTCTGGTTCATCATCGTGTTTTAATACCCAGTATTGCCAATGATGAGGATTTGCATGAATATGATGAAGCCAAGCATAATTAAAGGCTTTTTCTACTTCTTTTGTTCTTTTACCATAGAAATAATCATCATAAGCTTTGTATTCCTCAGCTGTATATTTAGAAACATCGTGTAAACCAAATGAAATCTTTTCTGGAATAATTTGATGTTCATATAACCAGTCTGCTGCTTTTTGAACATTAGCAACATGAGTTGTAATATAACTTGTGTATTCTTGACTCATTATTTTTAACCTCTCTTATCAAACATATCATCATCTTCTAATAATGCTCTAAGTAACAAAAGATAATTAATATTATCTTGGATCTTTTCTTCCCAAAGTTCTTTAGAATATTTATGCTCACTTGCCACCATATCAGCTAAACTTTTAATATGCTTATACATAAACATATATAAAGTTCTTTCTGGAGATAGTTGAGTTAAATCATTACCTTGCTTAAAGAAAGATAATCTATCTTTATCTAAATTATACTCAGTTTGTTTAACACCTAAAGTGGCTTTACACTTTTCGAGCATTTCTTCAACAATTTTATTAAATTTTTCATGTGTCATAAAATATACCTCAATATATTATACAATATAAATTCTTGCCAGATTTTACTAATTTTCTTTCTAGATTATTATACGGCGAAGGACATTACAATTTGCTAAATTATACGAGAATTATTCAAAAGGAGTAATAGGTATGGCGCTTCCTCAAAAACATATTAAAACAATAAACCTTCCAAAAACTGTTGAGGGACAAACAGTTGAAGACCAATATGAAGTCGTCCCAGAGATGTTAACAAAGAATGGCTACGCTGCTGAGCTTCCTACTTTAACAGGAAACTCTACTTTAGTCATTACTTCTGACCTTGTTAATATCGAAAAAACTCCTTTAATTAGCGGAACTGCCTCCTCCAATGTTTCTTTAGACTCTCATAAAGTCTATGACTTTGGAACACTTAATCAAGCCATGACTATTACATTAACAGCAGGTCCTGCTGGTTATTGCGCGGAATATTATTTTAGATTTACTGCAGGCGCAAACGCAGCCATTACCCTTCCAAATGCCTGTGTTTATGGAGCAGGACAAGCTCCAACTCTTACTACAGGTCATACTTACGAATATAGCATTGTTGATAATTTAGTCGTAGTCGGCGAATTCTTCTAATATGAATCTAATCAGACGTCAATTATTAAAATTAATGCCAGTGGGTCATACCCTTGAAATCATTGCTGACAGTAGTTATGTTGGCAAGGTTTTTTATTGCACTTGTAAATATGATGGTCGAGTAGTTTCTGGTTCATGGATTATTTCATATGGCGACCAATTCGCGTCTATTAATGAAAATGGTAAAGTTACTATTTATGAAGACGTTCTTGGTGAAGATATTGAAATCACCTGTACTTATGAAGATTCTATTGCCGTTGTTGAAATTAATATTTCTTATGATAACCAATTAACTATTGAATGTGCCGACACAATTACAGGCACTTCTGGTAATGCTTTTGCAAGATATAATTCTACTGTTGTTACTCCTACTTGGTCTATTACTTCTGGTGGTGCTTATGCTTCTATTGATGCTACAGGCGCTATCACAATTACTGATTCAGGCCAAATAACTTTACAGGCTGTGTATACAACATATACTACTACTAAAACTATTAATGTTGTATACGACGCCGGAACTACTACTGAAACAACACTTGGTGATGATGGCTCAGTTACTACAGAAACAACTACTACAACAACTGATCCTGAAACCGGAGCTGTTACAGAAACAACTACTTCCCAAACAACAAATGAAGATGGCTCTACAAGTTCTACTTCTATTGAAACAACTACTAATGAAGATGGTTCGAGTTCAACTACTTCTACTACTACAAATTCTGATGGTTCAAGTAGTGAAACAACTTCTACTACCTCTGCTCCAGACCCAGAAACAGGTGCTGTCACAACCGAAACTAGCACTTCTACAACAAATGCTGACGGAACAAGTAGTGAAACAACTGCAACCATAGTTGAAAATGAAGATGGTTCAAGTGAGTCAAGTTCCGAAACTATTCACTATGATGAGAACGGCGACGTCGCAGGTTCCACCGAAAATACAACTACTGTTAATACAGATGGTTCCAGCACAAGTCAAACAAACAACTACGATGAAAACGGCGATCCGACATCAACAACAAATAATGATGTTGACGCATCTGGTAATAGTTCAACACAAGAAATTGAATATGATGATAATGGTGATCCTGTTGTCACCGAATATACTATCGATACTTCAGGCGGCAGCGGTGATGGTAAAGAGATTGAAGATGGTATCAATACTGAATACTATGCCTTCGACACAACTAGAGGCTTTATTTTAGACATTGACTTTGTTATTGACTTTGCTCATCAACCAGCAAACCAAAACGAAAATCACCATAATATTTTAACTGCAAAAAGAGCAAGCCCATCTCCTTGGTATGGCTTCCAAATTAGACAATCTGGCACCAATAAATACGTCCAATTAGGTACACAATTTGCAACAGGTAACAATACTAATACTACAATTAGCCCAATTGGTATGACTAATAATATTGCTGAATATATTTTACAAATTACTTATGATCCAACTCTTGCTTCAAATAATTTTATTTGTCGAGATTTAAAATCAGGCAATATTGTTTTTAGCGCAAGTAATAAATTCCCGGACATTGAAGCTCTTAAATACTTAAAAGTCTGCTTAGGCTACGCGATGGATGAAAATGGTGATCCGTATAGATATTCTAATATCGCTGTTAAAAACTTCTCCCTTGTTAAGTTATCTAATGTTCTCTCACCAAGTATTAGTAGTAATGGTCGTTATATTATTATTACTACAAATGAAACAGGTGCTACAACATATTATAGATTAAATCAATCTGGCAGTTTCCAAGAATATACTGGACAAATTGCTATGGTTAATGATACTACTGTTGAAGCTTATTCTATGTTAGATGGCTTCACAAGTGTAACTGTCTCAGAATATTGCACTTATACTGGTCTTAAAAAACCAACTATTTCTTGTGATGGCCAGCTAGTCACTATTACTTGTGATACAGTTGGCGCATCTATTCATTATAGACTAAATCAAACTGGTGAATATATTGTTTATAATGCTCCAATTACTATCTTTGAAGATACTATTGTTCAAGCTTATTCTGAATTAGGCGGCGACACAAGTGAAACAGTTAGAGTAGTTTGTGTTTATGATGATGCTCATAACTACGCGGAAGATTATTTAACATTTAAGATTACTTCTAACGGAACTGTTGTCTGGAAGTCTATTGGCTCAGGTATGGCTAAAACTATTCAATATAGTTTAAATGATGGCGCTTGAACCGATTTAGCTGCAACTGGTGGTGGTGCAACTATTACAGTTTATACAGGTGATGAAATTAGATTTAAGGGCTCAAATACTGCTTATGCGAAAGATAAGTCTAACTATTCTGGTTTTACTGGTGGCACTGCTACTTTTGACATTGAAGGTAATATCATGAGTTTAATTCATGGTGATAATTTCAGTGGCGAAACAGCTTTAACTGCTACCTATGCATTCTGCTCTATATTTAAACAAGCGGCAGTTGTTAATGCTGAAAACTTAATTTTACCTGCAACTACATTGACTAATTACTGCTACAGAGCTATGTTTAGTAAATGTCCTAACTTAGTAGTTGCTCCGGCTCTTCCAGCTACTACATTAACAACAGGTGTTTATTGGTATATGTTTGAAGAATGCCCAATTACAACTGCCCCTGTTCTTAATGCAACTACATTAACAACTGAATGTTATGGTCATATGTTTACTGGTTGCGGAAGCTTAAATTATATTAAATGTTTAGCAACAAGTATTAGTGCAAGTAAAGCTTTAGAAGGTTGGGTTACTAGTGTTGCCGGTGTCGGTACATTTGTCAAAGCTGATGGTATTGCTTGGTCTACTGGTGTTGCAGGCATTCCTTCTGGATGGACCACTTATGTTAATGGTCAAGAGCCAGAGCCAGAAGAGCAAGATGACGTCTGGAGAATTGGGGGTCAATCAGTTACATTACCTTATTCATTAAATGCTATTGACGGCCACTCATCTGGCTATGCTAAGGGAACTTATAACTTTGTTGTAACTACTACCTTAGATGCTGTTCAACCAACTTATTTACAATTTGAACATGCTGACCAATCTGCTGAAATCTATGTTAATAACTCCTTAGTTACTACACACTGGGGCGGTTATAACTCATTCACAGTAGATATTACTAATTATATTCATTTAGGGTCAAATAAAATTCAAGTTTCTATTTGTAATACAACAAGAAATACTCTCGCCCCTTGCGCTGGTGACTTTAACTTTAACGCAACTCTCGGCGATGTCTATTTAGTCTCAGGTGCTATTTTACCTGATACTATTTACGGCTATGATGGCTTCTGGATTAGCTCAGTTGTTTCTGATGCTGCCGCAGCTGTTACTGTTAAAACTACTGTTGCAAGTGAAGCCACTGTTGTATTGACTGTCTCAGACGGAACTTATACATATACTGATAGTCAAACAGATACTGGAGATATTACATTTAACTTTACTGTTAATAACCCGCATCTCTGGAACGGAAAATCTGACCCATATTTATATGATTTCACCTTAGAAATTTATGATGGCCAAGATTTATGTTTCACTTCTACAAGACCTTATGGCTTCAGATATTATAGTTATGTATTTAATAATACTTCTGTTATTCCAGGAGAAACATATACTGGCTTCTTACTTAACGGCGCGCCATATTTATTAAGGGGCGTTTGCATGCACCAAGACTTGGAATATAAAGCAAATGCTCTTACTTCTGCTGATATTGCCCATGACTTTGAAATTATTCAAGATTTAGGCTGTAATTTTATCCGAACTGCCCACTATCCGCATCCAAGAGAATTCTATGACTGATGTGATGAATTAGGCATTGTCGTTCAAACAGAAACTCCTTGGGTCAATAAAGCTCAATCTACTTACCCAACTGATTATTATGACCACTTAGGTAGTCAAGTTAGAGACATGGTTACTCAACATTATAACCACCCATCTATTATTTTCTGGGGTTTAGCAAACGAAATTACAACTGATGATAAAACCTTCGCAAAAACAAAAATTGAAGGATATAAAGCTATTATTAATACTTATGACACTTCAAGATATGTCGGCTATGTCGTCAGCCATAGCTATCCAAACGGCTTAGGCACATTCAATGACCCAGATGTTGACTATATTGGTCAAAACTTATATGTTGGTTGGTATATTGATACAAATACTAATAACCCATCTTCAAGAATTAATACTTGTTTAGGTTATGCTAATAATCATAATAAACCAATGGCTTTATCTGAATACGGCTGCGGTGGAACTCAACGTTGCCACTCTGTAGACTTTATGACAACTACTACAAGGGGCAACAATCCAAGACACGATATTGAATATAATATGTGATTACATGAAGGTCATATCGCGGCTATTAAGAATTATCCGCAACTTATCTATACATCACAATGGGTTTTATTTGATTTCGCGGTCACAAGTAGACAAGAAGGTTATACAATTTGTTTAGATGGTGAAAATACTTCTACAAATGAGGACTTAAAGAGACTAAATAATAAAGGTCTTGTTGAAAGAGATCACGTCACTAAGAAAGATACATATTATTTATATAAAGCTTGGTGAAACCCAACAAGTAAGTTCGTTCATATCTGTGGCAAAGAGTTTACACTTATTACTAGTAGACAAGTTAAATGTTATACTAATGATGGTGATACATTAGACCTCTATATTAATAACACTTTAACTGAGACCGCTGCTGTCTCTGATAACATTGCAATATTTACAGCAAGAACATTCTCGTCTGGCGACGTTATTAAGGTCCAAGGCGCGACGGTTTACGACACTTGAACAATTGCTTAGATAAAATAAAAAGAGCTCAAATCGAGCTCTTTTTTAATACTTTTTATTTTAATTAGGAAACAGTAACTGTTTCAGTTTTTTCTGTCTTTGTGAGTGTGACATCACCAGATGCAGAACCAGTTGAACTAATTGTAGCTTCAGTTCCTGAGAAGGTTGGTTGTGTAGAAGAAGCACTTGTAATTCCTGTAACAACTGTTGTGCTATCATATGTTGGAAGAGTAACAGAAGTTGGAGTATTAGCTTGGAAAGTATCAGCACCATGTGTAGCAGCTGTGAAACTATCAGAACCTTGTGTAAAGGAACCTTGTGTAAAGCTAATTGTTAAGACTTCACCGCTAACACTTGTTGTTAATGTTGGGGCAACAAATTGGTCTGTACCTTGTGTAAATGAACCGCCACTAAATGTTCCGCTTGTAAATGATGCGGCAGAACCAGCACTAACAGAACCATCAGTTAATTTAGTTGGAATAGAGCTTGTTGCTGGAGTAACTGTAATTGTTGGAGTAGAAACTGTGCCAGCAGGAGTATAAGTAGCAGAAGCAGAAACAGAACCATTTGAGAATGATGCACTATCAGCAGTTGTAAATGAAACTGAACCCGAAGCACTACTCTTATATGCTAATGAACCAAGTCCTTCAAAACTAACCTCAGTATCACCTAATTTTTCCCAAACATAACTTGGAGTAGAAGTATCACTAACATCAACTGTAACATATTCAGCATAAATTGTTTTATTATTAACTGTATGAGGAACTAAATAAATTTTACCTTGTGTACCTGACGCAGCAACTAATGAACCAACAATATCACTTGTGCCATCATTCCAAGTAACACCATAAGGCGTTTTATTTGCAGCAGTTGATTTAACAAAAGCCAATGTTCCAGCAGATAATTGGCTAATTAAACCTCTGGCTTCTAAGTCTTTTAAATCATAAGTATTACCATCTGGTAAAGTAATTTGTGAAATATAAACTTTGTCTGACATAATTTTTTCCTCTTCTACTTAGTTAGTTTTAAGTTATAAGTTCCATCTGGAAGAACTTCAACTTCCGCAGAAACTTTATTGTTCCATTTTGTTCTATCAGATGAACTGACATGAGCAGAAGTATCTGTTATATGATTTTGTAGTTCATCTTCTAAATATTGAACTGAAGAACCTTGGAATAAAATTTGTTTTGTTGTAAATTCTCCAGTATTTTTATTTATATTTAACTCTGTCATATTACAACTTTGGCCTGCGCCAGTAGTTGTTGAGTTAATATACTTATAATTATCGCCTTCAATTCTTGCTAATCTATAGAATTTTCCATCTAAATATACAACAGAATTATTAGTGGCGAATAGTTTTTCTAGGTCTTCCTCTGGAATTTGACCAGAGACATCCTCAATGTCAATAACAACATCTTTTGGCTTGCCCCCTTCAGAAGAAGCAATCTTGCCATCAGCATAGCCGCGGGCTAAGATATAAGTGGTCATATCTATTGCCATACTATATCCTCCCTAACTACATGATTCCAAGTTGAATTTTTGTGATGTTTAACCATCTATCATTTTCTTCATCGTACATCCAGAGCATTGCAGTATCCATCTCTAAGAAGGTTGAGCCATTACCAAGTAATCTGTAATCTTTCTTTAATGGCTTTTTGTCAGTGCTAAGGCCACGGAGTTCGATGCAGCGTTCATTTACAGGACTAATCATATCTGCTCGCCCTCCTTACCTTGCCGCCTGAGCATTCCAAGCTCTTATCTCTGCTTGGAGGTCAGGGTCTTCTAGAGATCTACCAGAGGCAACAGCCATATACATTTTGTTATAGAAAAGAACAGCGGCATTTGATGGGTTATTATAAATCTGATTCCAGAGTTTAGTTAACTCATCTGCATGCTTTGCTGCATTACTATACATTTGATTTCATTCTTCTTGTGTATAGTTCTTTGCTATTTGATCACGTCTAAATTCTTGACCTTCTGCCATCTGATTACAACTTTCTCAAATAATTTAGCAAATATTTATCTGTCTTATATATTACATTTAACTATGTTAAAGTCTTTTAATTGGTCTTTAATTTGGTCTTCATAGTCTGAATTTATAAGTAAAAACTTTGCTCCCTTAAGACCTGAGCCAACAAGCTTCTCACCATAAACGCCATCTATTTCACAAATATGATATTCTTCTTCAAAAATATTTACTTTTAAATTAAGCATACTTTGGGTTAAGCATGCGCCCATATAAGTCTCAGTTAGACCATCTTCATTTGCCCATCAGCTTGCACAATCTACAATACACTCTTCAAAGTGAATAAACTGACTAATTAAAGTATTTGGCTTTGCTTCTTTAATTCTTGTAACATTATCTAAAAACTTTCTGTCAGCTGAGTGATTATGTTGTTCATTATAAATTAATAAACCAGAATAATGTTTATCATCTAATTTAATATCAGCACCTAAATCACAAGTGCTTGTATCAATTTTCCAGATACCTGGTTCATGTAAAATAGCTTTAAAATCCATTCTGCCGCAAGGAATTTGTAAATAATTATGTTCTACCCAATAGCCAAATTTTACTATTAAATTATCACTTAACTCTAAATTATTCCAATAACAAATAGTTTTTAAAATGGAGATAATAAAAGCAGCTGATGATGAAACACCTAAGCCACTTGGTAAATCATTAGAAATAGTAATATCACAGCCAGTATTTAATTTTAAGTTATTTCTTGCAAAGACATTAATACAGCCATCAACATAATCAGTCCAAGTATAACTTCTTTTTGACTGCGGTTGAAGGTTTACTTCATAATATGAAAATTCTTTGGAAGTAATAGAAAGTTTTTTATCTTCTCTTTTATTACTTTCAGCTATAATATATTTATCTATTGTAGAAGTAAGAACTGGTTCATTAATACAATCAAGGTAAGCACCAGCTCAATTAATACGATATGGAACTTTAATTTGCATATATTTATTATACAATAAATAAAGAAAAACTCCAAATTAGGAGTTATTCTTTAAGACTGCCATCAGCATTTATTATATCTGAGACATACTGTCCAGATTCTAAATAAATTTTTTGACAATCTACTTGATTAAGAGCTTCCATTTCAGTATCAAAAATTTGACTATACTCAGTAGCTCAGGTGCTATTTTGGTCTCGTTCAGAGAGTCTATTAATAATCTCATCTTTTATTTCTGGTTTTGGCATAATAATGCAATCTACAGGAATCTTAAATCTAACTAAAGCATTTGTAGCTCTGAAATTATTAATCATAATATTATAACCATGCGCCTTATAATACAAAACTATTCGACTAAAGATGGTTTCAGCAAAAGGTCCTGGAAAATATTCAGCTAATGCCCAGTCCAAATCTACTCAATTTAAATGTGTTTTACAGAAATCTGTTTTACCTGTACCAGATGTTGCGACATAAATTTTTGACATAATATTATTCTCCTACTTTGCTTTCTAAAACAGCTAATCTTGTTTCAAGATCTTCAATTTTTTTCTTTTGGTCTTTTAATGCAAGAAGAGCAACATAAGCTAACTTAGCATCTCAAACACCTAATTTATGCTCTACTTCTCCAGTTTCTTGGTTTGGTATTTCAGCATCTCTAATTAATGCATTACGATATCTTTCTGGTAAAGCTGCTTCTAAATCTTGTGCAATAACACCAATACCTATATTATGGTCTTCATCTGCCTTAAAACTAAACTCTACAATCTCTAACTTATCTAATAGACTATTAGTATCTAAAGTTGTAGGAGCAATATTTTCTTTAAGGCTTCTATCAGATGACATAGCATAGTATGAATTTCAGTTATTACTGTTAAACCAGGCTTCAGAGTGCGGACCACTTGCATTCTGATAAAGCGTTCCAGTAACAAATACATCACCTCTAATAACTACACCTGTATCATCAAAAGCATCTATAAATCTAGAGGCAACACAGCCATTTGGATAGAAGCATCAACCATAATAGTTTGCGGTATCTGCAGGATGTACTGAAGTTTGGGTACCAGGAATAAGAAGAATTGGAGCAGTCATACAAACTGGATTGCCATTTTTTGGCTGAATACCTAAGTCATTTGCAGACTCTCATAATGAACTTCCACTACTAGAAGAACCTGTAGCATCATCACGTCATGCTGGATTACCATCAGCATCAGTTTTTCAAACTTTATATGCAGCAGATGCACCTGGCGCAGAGACATAGCCAGCTTGTGTGACTGTATTTGCATTTCAGGTATTATTGTCTGTAGAACTAATTGTTATTTCACCATCAGCAGATTTTGTTACAGTTGTGCTACCTCCACCCTTAATACTTAAAGTAGAATTACCACTTTGATTAGCTGTAAATGAAACAGCGTCAGTAGTGCCAGCTTGAATTTTAAATGTACCATTATTAACTGTATAAGTAGAATTTTCCCATGGAACACTAACATATGCTTTACTATTTGAGTCTAATTGAACAGCATATTTTTTCGATTCACCTTCTGGTAATGTATAACCGAGTTTAATACCACCAAGTGCACTGTCGGTAGCAGCTGATAAAGAATAAGCATTTGCACTTTCTGCAATTCCGTCTAATTTTGTTTTATCAGCAGCAGACATTAGACCCGCAGCAGACTGTGTAGCATTGTTATAAGTGGTATCACTATCAGAAGGAAGAGTAATAGTTTTTGTAGAAGCAGCTGTTACACGTCCTTTAGCATCAACTGTAATATAAGGGACACTAAATGTTCCTTCATGACCTGGGCTAGCATCAGATGATGGACCATAACTATCAGCGCCAACGCCAGAATCAGCTAATCTACTAGCATTTAAAGTTCCAGATGAAATATTACTAGCATTTAAGCCTGTTAAACCAGAGCCATTACCTAAAAGTGTTCCGCCAACAGTTAAATTACCAGATATATTTTCATCATCTGTTACTCTTAATTTACCACGAACTATTGTACTATTTAAATCAGCCATAAAAGTTCTCCTAACATATTATACATTTTTTAATTTTTTTCTTAATTTTCTATTAACTTATTAATGCATACTGCACCAATTTTACTTAATTTTGCAGTTGATTGCCCTTCAATAACCTCATAAGTTGACACAAAATTACTCTTATCTATTGAGGTTTTTCCATAATTATAAGTGCTATCAACTTCTTCTATTCCAAGGCCAGTAAACCAAACTGTTGCATTACCAGAGGTATCAGTTCTATTAACCTGAACCCAGAAACCATAACTATCATTTTGTGCTGCGTACCTTGTATAAATATCAAAATGATGCCATTTACCATCCTTTAATACTTCTTCACTTGTTGTTGTTGCAGCAGGTGCCCCACCTCAACTAGTATCTCCTTTTTTACCATCTAAATATCAAGTAACTGGAGATCAGTTATTGCTGTGCCCTAAAATATTAATTAAAGTTCCAGAATGAAGCTGTGCATCAAATGAAATATGATAGTATTTTCCATATGTAAATAAGCTGTTTGCAAATTGGAATCCAGCTCAATGTCCACTAATTTGTATTATATTATTATCAATAAAAGATGCACCTGGAAAATTAGTGCTATTTAGGTCTAAAAATTTAAAAGTATTAGATGCCTCAATAGTATTTCCAGTAAATAAATTTGCACTTCTATCAATAGCAGCTTTTCTATTATATTCAGCCACTATATCAGCGCTAGATAAGGTAGTATTATATATTTTAATATCTCCAATTATTCCATGGAATGTATAACTTCCAGCACCACTTCCACCATAATAACAAATATTTAAATTACCGGGCCATGTCGATAAATTAACCCCAGTAAAAGCATAACAATGCCATGCATCATCAAGTAATGGATAATTATTGACTTCTCCATCTCTATATGCTGTGATACTTCCAGCACTATTATGATACCAGCCACCCCCAGAATTAACTGCAGCAAAATAATATGTTGTGCTTGTATCTTCTGCCAATAACATTTTAGGATATGCACTTGAACTTGGATATTTAGCTCAAATAATAACAGTCCCCGTAGTTAAAAAACTAAAGTTAGATGTTTTTATATATTGATTTGTTTCTAATAAACTTAAACCTAATTTACCTGGACCACCACTAGAGCTAACAGAAAGAGCATTGTTATAGAGATTGCCATTATAGCCATAACCACTGTTGTCTATTATCCTAGGCAGCTCAAAAACTTTTATATTAGTTATATAAATATTTCTTGATCTTACACCACTTGTAAAACCAGAGTCATCAAGAATCATTTTAGTTGCATCTGTTCATTGAGATGACTTATACTCAAATATTGCATAACAAAACCCATTTCTTAACCTTAATGTATCAGCATAACTTTGTGCACAAATTGGAAAATCTCAATAATCTGTGTAGCTAGAAAAACCACTTACGTCGCAGGTAATAACATAATATTTACCAAATGTCATTTCTTTATTAAAATGAACATAAAAATAAGTATCACCATCACTACCGCTTGTATGTAAAGAACTAGCATTATCTCGTACAACCCGGCCACCGACTGAAATGTCACTTACAAGATTGTCTGTTGGTTGATTAAAAATATCAGAGCAAACTGTTCTATTATTTTCTAAGTAACAACAAGTTACATAAACTTCATTGCCAGCAGTAACATAAATACCAACTAAATGATCATTTGTGCTACTCGGACTTGTTTTTTGTTTGATACCCTCAACTTTACAAAGGTAGAAACCATCTCCTAAAGATTCAATAGATGTTCAATGGCTATTTGGAACACTTCCATCAACTTGTCCATTTCAAGCTGGAAAACAAATACTGTCTGTAATTGGCTCACTATTTTTTGATTTAATAATTGCTTGGAATGAACGGTATCCCCCATCAAAGATGTTTTCATGATATAATAAATATGGATTGGTTGCTCCAGCACTATTACCAAACTTATGAGAATAATTACTAAAACCAGGGTAGATATATTTTTTATCGGTATTTTGAGCATAATACCCTTGATTACCAGTTGAACCCCACTGACCTCAGCCACCGCTTGAAGAAGATGTATCAAATGTTGGATATGGTTCTACATTCGCAAGTATATTTATATTTTGCTCAAAATTATAATGTAAAACTAAACCCTTTGAAATTTCTTTTACTTCTTTTTGGGATAATGCATGGTCATAAATACGAGCATCATTTAAATAACCCGCAATAAATTTTTCACCGCCAGCATTACCACCAATATAAATATATGCACTTGATAGTGCTGGAACATATGAAGTTGTACCGGTTTTAACTAAAGCACCATCAACATATAACTTTAAATTTGTTCCATCATATGTGCCACAAATATGATGTCAAATACCATCTTTAATTGCTGCACCTGAGTTAATATTTGTATTTGATGACCCATTAGAAACATTAAAATATGGAATACCAGAGCTATTTATATCAATACCTACTCTAATATTATTCCAACTTGTCCCAGAAGTTCCTAAAACAAATATTTGTGATCAAGTTGAATGACTTGTTGGAATTTTAGCTCAAATAGCAAGTGAGCAGCCATTAGAGCAAGATGATAAATCTAAAGCACTGCTATTTAAAATAGTAGAATTAAAATAATAACAGCTTCCAAGTTTTCCAGAACTATTAACAGTTGCACCATTATTAGTTAAAGATATAGCTGAAGTGCCTTGATCATTTAAATTACCGTTAAGAGGCCACCAATGTATTAAACTCATATATTCCTTTCTAATTTATATTATGAAAAGATAAAATCTAAGCAAGCTTCTGCAGAATTATATTGCATTGTGCAATTTTTAATTTGAACAGAAGCATCAGCATAAACTTGACCGCTACTATTTGCAGCAAATGCACTGCCGCTACTTCCAACTTCTAATCTATTATCACTTCTTATTAATGAACTTCCTGTATAAATACCAGAACTAAATCCACTATTTTCATTAATTCTTAGCCAACTATCACTGATATTAAATGCTCGTTTGCTATTCATATAGATATAAGAATTAGTACAGAGATTAATAATATCATTCGCATCATTTTGTTGACTAATACATAATTCTGTACCACCTGCAGCGCCACTTGTTTTTAAAGTGATAGAAGCAGCATCAGAACTATCAGAGGAGGATTCTACATATGGATTTCAATAGATACCACCAGAAGTAGATAAGTTCTTAATGTTAGTAGCAGTAACATCACTAGCAGTAATATTACCATTTGATAAGTCTAATTTAATTCTTGCTGTTCCAGAGCCAATAAATGAAATAGTATTAGGACCTTGATCATGTCTAATACCCCAAGGATTACTTGTTCCACCAAGAGTATCATAATAAATTCAGGTATCTCCAGCAGGTGAAGCATCGCCTCTGCCAGCTCCACTTTGTAATAAAGCATATCCAGGGCTAGCAGCATTATCATCACCAATTACATAACGAGCATTTGTTGCAGAACCAACACTTACATAAGCAGAATTATATGTTCTTAGATAAGAATCATTACCATTAGTTCCTCAAATTCTTGCAGGAGATGATGAGTTATTTTCATCGCCAGAAGATGAATTAATATATCCAGTTAAAAGATAACCATTACTATCTGTTCTAACAATCTTATCTGCTTCATTATTTCTTCCAGAATGTACATGAAGACCATCTACTTGATCAGCATTATCAGCATAAGCTACTCTACAGCCAGCATGAGCAGTATCACCATTATAACCATATAATACCCAGTATGTTCCATCATGGTAAGTTTGAACATTATAAGCACTATCATGGTCATTTCTATATAATTTTGTTACGCCAGGTCTATTAGCACTTGCTCTGTCTGCTTTTTCATCATAATTTGCAATACGAACTCATGATTGTCATGTACCACTATTTTTGCCACGAACAAATAAGCGACCATTTCGATAATCTTGTGCAATCTGTCCTACTCAACTATCACTATAAGATTGTACATATAATGCGCCATCACCAGTAGAAGCACCTAAGTCAGTAGATGGTCCGCCAGAGCTATAATAATAATGTCCATTTTTAACCGCATTATTAGCATTATGTTCAGCATTACTTTCATTTCCAGAATAGAAAGTAGTTCCATCAAAGTTATAAGTATGGTCTTCCCAAGGAACATTTACATATAATTTACCACTGCTAAGTCCTACCGCATAATTTCTATTAGTATTGTTGGTAGAAAAACCTAAGTGGTGTGTGCCTAAAAGTTCTGCACTTTCAGCCCAGGTTTCTCTTGCAGCAGCACTTCTCATAATATAAGCGCCAAGAGATTGTCTATTAACACCAATAGCAACACCACCACCAACATCACTACCACTATAGCAGTCCATAAATAATCAATCTTTATATTGACTATTACTGTTGACAGTAGTATTCATCATTAAGGCACCAACTTTATTTGTGCCAAAATAATTTGGATTTTGTTGACCGCCATTAGAGGTATAAGAACCAACAATAGTTGTATGGGTATGGTTACCAGCAGCAGCATCTGTCGCACCAGTACCTAGTGGTCTCCATGTATCAGTATCAGTATCATCTCGCCATCCTGGATTACCATTAGCATCACACTTCCAAACTTGATTAGCATTATTTGCTTTTGTTGGTGCTGCAACATAACCGGCAACACCGACAGCATTAGCAGTCCAAGTATTTGTTGAGCTAATTGTAATTTCACCAGCAGCAGTTTTAGTAACAGTTGTTGCACCACCAGCAGCTAATTTAAGAGAAGCATTTGCATTTTGAGCGAAAGATACTGCCTCAGTACCTGCGTTATCTGTAACTTTAAAAGTATAAGTATAATGATCATTATTATCTGTCCAAGGGACATTAACATAAGCTTTATTATTGCTATCTAAGACAACTGGATAATTTTTACCATTAGCACTATAGCCAAGTTTAATGCCACCTAAAGTGCCATCACCTGCAACTTTTAAATAATATTTAGTAATAGTTTCACTAATGCCACCTGTACCATAGCCACTACCAGTAGTAAGTGCTAAGCCATCACCAGCTTCATGGCTATGTGCTGTATTAGTATCTGTATAAGAAGAACTAATTGTAATTTCTCCAGAAGCTGCAGAAACAGTGACATTTGAGCCTGGTTTAATATTTAATGATTTATCTGAATCTTGGGTAAATTTAACAGCTTCTGTTCCATTACCTTTAATTTGGAAATACTTAGTATAATGAGTATCTTCATCATTATCAACCCAAGGAACATAAACACCTAATTTATCATTTTTATCTAACTGAACAGCATAGAATTTAGTGCTGCCACCAGCAGTGTATGTTGCAGCATTAGTTGACTTAGTTTCATCTACTAATGCAACTTTATAGTCATAAGTTCCACTGCCAGTTCCAGCTGAACCAGACCCAATTAAACCAACACCTGCACTATGTGAGTGTGAGGTATTTGTATTATCAGAAGCTGGTAACGTATAAGCAGTAACACCAGTAATATGTCCAGCAGCGTCAGCAGTAATTCCAGTTAAAACAACTGTAGAATTACGAGTAGCTGTGCCAGAAGATGTTACTGTTATTGCACTACCACCGCTTGGTGTATAGTGATTTCCAACAGCAGTAACACTTGTATCAGTATTATTATCTGTCCAAGGGACATTAACATAGGCGCTACCATCAGAGTTAGTTCTAACCCCATAATTTTTATTACTGCCAATTGTTACATTGTCAGTTGAAGCATTAACAGTGCTAACTTTAATACCGCCAATTTCATTAGTAGCTGCTTGCTTTAGTTCATAAGTAACTTTATCAGAGGAATTTATACCGCCAGTAGCAGAACCACTTGCAAATTTTAAACCAGTACCAACATCATGACTATGAGCAGTATTTTGTTCATCTGATGCTGGAATTTTAACTGTATGTTCAGAAATTTCAGTAACAATACCTTGAGCATTAACTCGGACATATGGAACTTTAAATGTAGAACCATAGCCTGGAGTTTGAGCAGAAGAATCACCATAAGCATTTGCTGTAACACCAGAAGCTCCTAATGTAACAGAATGTAAACCTGATGTAGTTTGGCTACTTGAAGCAGTAATATCAGTTGAACCATCAGCTTTTTTACCAGAAACAACAGTAACACCATGAGAATTGTGTGTATTAGCCCAATAACTACCTTGCATTACCCAGCCTGTTCCATTATAAACTAATGTAACATACATATTTGCAGCAATATGAGTTGTGCAATATTCACCCGTACGATAATAGATACGTTTTGCATCTAAGCTATTGACTTTTAAAGTACAGCCGTCAGCTGTTGCAGCATTAAATTTAACATTAATAGCAAGACCAGTGTAAAGAGCATCTACATCTGGAATAGATACAGTAAAAGCATTTGCTGTAGCAGAGGCAGTGTCATAAAACATTGTATCTTTACTATCAGCAGGTAATGCTATATCATAACTTGTTGAACCTATAGTAAGTTGATCTATTCTATCAGCCATAGTTTAAAGTCCTTTCTAATTCTTATCTAATCCTGTAACTATTGCATCACCTGTTGAAACATTGTCTAAGCCAAGTGAAACAGTTCCTGTTGGAACAACTTCATGAGAGTGTCCTTGAGAAGCAACAGTTTCAGTACCAACAGCAGAACCAGTAGAAGCAGTTAAATATTTAACTGTGTCTGTTCCGCTAGAAACACCTGTAATAACGCCAATTTTACCTGTTGCGGTATTTTCAGCAAGAGATAATGCAACGGTGCCAGCAGGAGTAACTGTATGAGTGTGTTCAGCAGTTGCAACTAAAGTACCACTATCACTTGGACTGCCAATAGATGGAGCAGCAATAAAGTATTGTGGAGTATGTGTAATGCTAGAGATAACTGAAACATTACCACCTGCATTATCATAGAGCGTAATATTACCTGTTGCAGTAACATTATGAGTATGAGAAGCTGGAGCAACATCTACACGAGATGCAGTTGCTTGTGTAGATAAGCCAGAACTACCTGTAAATGAGGCAGTCATTCATTTATTTGTAATATCAAAAGTACCACTTGTTAAGCTGCCAACAACTGTTGTTGTGCTACCACTACCAGTAGCAACAGTATTTGCAGTTCCACCTGTAAACTTTGGATGTAAGTATTTTGTTGTAACATCTCCATTACCAATAGCAGTAACTGCAGTAACTGTACCAGTATTAGCAGTTGATTTGCCATCAGATAAGGTAGAAGTATGATTTGGCGCTGCTTTTAATCTTGTAGTAACAGCAGACCATGAGCCACCAGAAACTTCATATTCTTGTAAATATTTAATACCATTAGCAGCTGTTTCATTAGAAATTAAACTTGGAGCGGTTCCAGCATTTAATGTAACACCAGTTGTTTTCTTATAACTATGTGTATGAGAATGAGAAGCAACAGTAGCAGATGCAGATTCATTACTAGCACCTTTATATGGAGCACCAGTATATTCAGTGCTTGGAGATAACGCTAAGCTACTATCATTCATAGCTGCAACATATGGGAAGTCAGATGAATTATTAGTATTGAAATTCATAGATGGAGCAGTACCATTATTTAAAGTAACACTAGAAGTCTTACTATATGTATGTGTATGAGTTGAAGAGCTTGTGCTTTCAATATAGTTCATATTTAATGCAGCAGCAGTATCAGAAGCTTGTGAACCTTTAATACTTAATGTTCTTCTTGCAGAAGTACCTGAGCCACTTGTAGATCTCTTCATTGTAAGATATTTTGTTTCACTACCAGTTAAAGTAGTAGCAGTTCCAGTAGCTGCAGTGTCATCATAGTTTACTGTTGCACTAGCTTTTGGAGTTGTGCCAGCGTTAAACTTCATATACTTAGGAGTATGTGTAGTATTTGAGCCAGTTAAACTATAAGTAGTATAACTATGTCTATGAGCAGTTGATGCAACAGCTTGTCCATTACCACTATCATTTTCTGTGTCTGTATCAGTATATGTTGGAGTTGCGCTACTTGCAGGAGTAGTTCCAGCACTCCAATGTAAATATTTAGTTGTTGGATCACCAGATGCCGCAGAGCCTGTAATATCTTTTGCAATAACAACCCCACCACTTTCGTTATCAATAGTTAAAGTAACGCTGGTAGTTTTATCATAAGTATGAGTATGACCACTTATAGCAGCAGTGCCAGTAGCAGTAGCTACGGGTAAAGTAACTGATTCAACAAATTCTACTGGATTATTAACATCAGAAGTATCTTTTGTGCTAGAAGATGTCGGGTCTAAATTAATAGAACCACTTGGAGTATAACTATGAACATGGTCTGCTTTTGCAACAGATGGAGTAGTAGCAGCAGTAGGTGCTTCATAATCAATACTATAAATATATTGAGGACCTGCGCCTTGAGTTGAAACACCCTCTAAAGAAACAGAACCTGCTGGGGTATAAGTATGTGTATGTGCACCTGTTGGAACTTCAACACCTGTATAGTTTTCTGGGTAATTTGGAGTAGTTGTAATAGCACTTGTACCACTAAATGTTCCAGATAAATTTTTAGAAGTTACTGTAATGTCTTCTAAATATTTAACACTTGCTGGAATTGATGTTGAATCACTAGCAGTAGCAGTGGCTAATGCGGCTTCTGCAGCTGCTTGTGTTGCACCAGTTTCAAAGCCAACAGAAATTGTATGAATGTGAGTACTACTAGCAACAGAAGTTGTTCCACCGCTATTTGGTGCAGTAACAGAAGTATTTGCACTATCACCTGTAAAAGCGGCACCAGCATATTGAGTTGTTCCAGATGCTCCACCAGAAGCTTCGATATAAGCAATACTTCCTTGAACATTACTATTATTTGAAGTAAGAGAAATACCATGAGTATGAGTAGATGAAGCAACAGTAGCTGTGCCACCAGAATGCTCATTTGCATCAGTAGTAGTATTTGTATTACCTGTAAAACTTGGGTGGGCATATTGAACTGTTCCACCTGTAACAACATCTCCTAAATTAACAACACCACCGGATTGACTCTTTGTATTACTATTCATTGTAATACTAGTAACGGTGCCTTCATTTGTTGTATAACCGCGAGTTGTTACATATTCCTCAGTAGCTAATTTCTTTCTTGTTGAATCACCTGGGTCACCAGAACCAACATAAACAGAACTAGCATATAAATTACCTGATTGTTCAAAAACATTCGTATTTGTATATGTAGTAACACCATTTGCATTTTGTGAACCAGCACCAACTAATAAAAGTTTAGCGTCACTGTTTGCAGAACCAGCAGTATTTCTTGTATCAGAATTACTATCTAAAGATAATGCTGTATATAAGCCTCTATCTGCACAAATTTGATAAATACGACCTGTTGTAGTATGTAAACCTAAACCGTAAACTGTATTACTAGAAGTTGGTACAACTTTCCAAAGAACAGCATAAGAGCTGCCATCGATAGTAACAGTAGAAATATTTGTATCAGTGCCATCAGTTGGTTTAGTAGTAGCGTCTGCAGCAATTCAACTTCTAAGTTTACTTAGCGCATTATCAACTTCTTGACCAGTAAATATACTTTGATACTCTGCCATATGCTGTCTCCTTCTTAAAATTAATCTCGTATAATTTAGCAAATAATAAAAAGAAGAGCCCCTTAAAACTCTTCTTTTTAATTCTATTTATTTAGCTATTATTCACTAGCAATTTCAGCTGAACTGTGAACCTCATAGCCGTCTGAACTAACAGGCTTATAAACAGTTCTTGGACCAACAACCATAAATAGCTGAGTAAAGTCTCATGAATGGTCTATACTACTCTGTGCCATTAAGCAAACTCTATAAGTATTAGTAGAGCTTCCAATAAAAACTTCTGGAGTAATCGAGATGCTAAAATTAGTTAAAGTATTTGCAGAAATACCCTGAGTAAAATAAGCAAGATTTCCAATTCCTGGCCCATAGTCATCTGAATAACCTGTTGCTGGACTCATTGGAGTAACTCTAATTTCAAAACGATTTAATTCCATATTTGAACTAAATCTACCTGTAATTGAATTAAATGGGCTATTATATGAAGCTCTATAGGCAGTAATACTATCAGTTGTACCACCATTAAAAGCAACGGTAATATCTTCATCTTGATAAGTTATACTACCATTAAAAAATCCACCGTCTATAGTATGTTTAACATTAAAATAGGTAATTGTTGGAAAAATTGCCATTTTTATCTCCTTATAATAGAAGTAGCTGAAAGTATTATATTACCTCCAGCTATTCTCCATATTAAATTCTTAAATTATTCAGCGTCAAATTTTGTGCCAGCGACGGACCAAAGACCAGCATTATTTTTGCCAAAGACTAATACATAATGTGTTCCATCAACATTAACTTGGTCACTTCCGCCTAAAGCTGCACGATAATCTTTACCATCAATAATAACAGTGATAGGAAGTGTAATTGGATTACCTGTTGCATTATAGTTAGCACCATTAGAACCTTGACCAGCGACTAGAGCTGCAGTAGTAATTTGTGCACCTGTTGTAGTAGCAGTTGGGAAGTCTTCATCAGCATAAGCTGCAACCTTGATTTCAACAAGATTTTGGTCTGAATTAACTGTAAATGACATTAAATCAGCATAAGTAGTTAAATCAGAAACTGTTCCCTCATTGACTGTTTTTCTAAGAACATGAACACAACTGATTCTTTCATTTGAAACATTACTAATAGTAATTTCAGCAGTATTTGGGTTATAAATGAATGAGCTAGAAGTTAATGAAGTTACGTTACCAGCATCATCTTTTAATTTACCATAAATAGTTTTTGTTTCACCGTTAGCATTTGAACCGCTATTCGCAGTGCAATATAATGTATCAGTAGTAATTGAAGCTGCAGTTAAGGTTGTTCAAACAGCATTTGATTCAGTAACTTGAGTGCCACCATCTGTTAAGGCAAAGTCACCTCAAATTTTATATTGAACATGACTGTAAACGTCTGTTGCATCTTCATTATAAGTAATAATAACTTTAAATTCTTTATCAGCAGTTGGAGAGATTTTAGCTGTAGTACCATCAGTTTCTCTTAATACAAGAGTTCCAAGAGGTGGAGTATCGTCATATTCTCATGTTAATGTTTGAGTTGCGATATTACCAGCTTTATCTTTAACTTCTACAATAGCACCATATGTACCACTGCCTAATTGGGAGTCAAGCTCTAGGGTATAAGTACCATTAGCTCAAGCAATCCAACCATTAGTAGCGCCACTTGCAAATGTTGTTCCAGAAGCAGCAGTAATTCTCATTTTATCAACACCGTCATTAAAGTTATCTGAAATATTTGAGACAGAAATATTTATTGATGGGCTATTTGTTGGAACACTAGTTACAATAGATGCATTAAATTCTGGAGCAGTATGGTCAACAGTAAATTGAATATGTTTATAAGCAACATTACCAACCTGGCTAATTGCTTTAACATGTAAGAAGTTTGTAGCAGAATCTGCAACAAAAGCTTTTACAATACTAGATGATGCAACTTCTTGAGAAGCATTTGTCCAAGCAATTAAGTTAGCACCATTTGCTGGAGTTGTATCATTAGCAGTTGTATTTGTCCAAACTTGTAAATTTGCACGTCCTGAACCTGGAGCTGTTGAGTTGTTAACTGTAACAGTAATAGCATTTTCAGTAGCGGCACGATAATAGTATTGATAAGCTTCATATCCACCCAAAGCTAATGAATCGATTTCAAATGACTCTTCTATATTTACAATAACAGAATCTGATGTTGTATTTCCAGAATTATCTGTTGCAACAATTCTAATAGTATAAGCTCCTGCAGCGCTTGGTGTTTTATCAGCTTGTGCAATTTGTGCAACGCCAAAACTAAAACTTCCACCAGAAATTTCAGTTAAGGTTCTCCATTCACCTTCAGAGCCCTTCTTATAACTAAATGCTGGACTACCAGAAGCTAGACCAGAAGTAGCATCAGAACAAGTATAAGAAATAGTAGCACTATTGATTGTACCATAGCCAGCAGCAATCCATTCATTACTTCTTGAAATAGATACAGCTGGAATAGTTGCATCATAAACCCTTGTAACAGGATTTGCAGTAGAAATATTGCCAGCAGCGTCTTTTAATTTAACATTAACAGTTTTAGTACCATCAGTAGTAGTAAAAGCTAAGCTAGAAATAGTAATAGAAGTTGTTGCTGGTGTTGTTTGAGGTCATGTATGCCAAACAGCAGTTTCATTATTTTGAATATCACCATATAATTGATATTCAATAATATCAGTATCATTAGTATTGATAATGGCAACAAAGCCGTTATTACTTGCGTTTAAATATTGAATTAAATCATTTTGATCACTAGCATTTGCTTTTAATGTTGTAGTAACTGTTGCAATACTTGTATCTAAATAAATAGTGCATTGACTTGTTGCAGAGTTGCCAGATCTATCATAAGCAGTAATAGTAAGAGTTTTATTACCATCTAAGGTTCCTTGCGGAAAACTTAAAGTGCCTTCATAAACATGAGTAGTAGAATTAAAGCTTGATTCATTAATAGTAACAGTGCTTGTAAAGTCAGCACAGGCAATAGTAACTTCTCTTAAACCAGATTGAATTGTGCCGGAATCAGCTGCTTCAATATGAATACCAAAGGTTAAATCATTTGTATAACTATGGTTAGAAGTATTATCTAAGTCATAAGCATATAATGTTGCACCAATAGTTGGAGCGACAGTATCAGATCTAACTGGACCGGAATGTTTAATAGCAGATGTATTACCAACATCATCCATAAAGATTGCATGTAAATAATAGTTTCCATCTGCATTAAAAACAACATTATAACTAGAAGCAGCAGGAACCCAGTTTAATCCACTTGGAACAGATGCAGTACTATTACTATCATCTGCCCAAACTTTCATATACGAGGCACCATCTGTATTAAACTCAGCAGTAATATTATTTTTAACCAACGCTTGCGTTGTAGGTGAAGTAAAAGCAGCGGCATTTGGCGCTACAGTGTCTAAAGTTAACTTAAAATTATTTGCAGACATTGGTTTTTCTCCTTTAAATAATTTGAATTATCAATTAATTTAGCTAATTTTTAGCAATTTAGCTATTTTTTACTTTGTAAAAAACATCAGAGACAACATTAGCATTAATATAACCCTCTATACCATTATTAGTTCTAATGTGTCACATTGGCTGTAATCTACCTCTCAAAGTTAGATTCATATCTATACCATCTAATGCTTCTAGTATCTCAACAGTAGAATTTTCTTTTGCTTGACCTTGACTATAATGTAATACAGCATTGCCAGATTTAACATAATGAGTTTCATTATCAATAACTACTTTATTATAGATATCAGCATCATTATATCTAACAAAACCATAAGTAGTACAACCTGGGAACCAATTTGTATAGCCATTAAATTCACTAATTCGCTCGCCACCAGTTTCAAGATCAAGTCTAAAATAAGTTTTAAATGTTTGATCTCTTAGTCTATATAAAATTTGTTCTGCATTTTGAGCAGAAATATTATTTCCTAAGATAGTTCTAATATTACCTGCCCCAAAAATATGAACACGTTTTAATAAATAACCATTAGGTCTTTTAACACACATATAAGGACCTGGTCTACTAGGTATTGGATCTGGTAAAGGTTCAACAAAGCTATTACTTTGTCCCTCGAAAATTGAATTAAGAGACCAGAATCTTGCAGTTAACCAGTCAACTAAAAAATCTTTTGCGTCTACTTCAGTTGCCATACTCCAATGAATACTTCTAATATTAGTTATTGGGTGAACTCCAGTAACATAAGCAATACCCATAATAATTAATGGTTTAGGTTCTAAATTTCAAGTTTTATTAGCATTCCAAGCCCAACCAATATCTCATTCTCTAAAATTAAATTCAAAGTCATATAATAAGTCATTAGAATATTTTTCTAGCATATTAATGCATTTTCTACAGAAAGCGCTTTCTCATAATGCCTGTCATTTTTGTTTAACGAGATTTCTAAATCATTCTGCATTAGGTAACATATTGACCCAAGGATTTAAAGTACAGTCTTGAATATAAGATGGACTATTTACTGGGTCTTCAACAAAGAATGGGACAGTTCCCATTGCTAAGTCAAAATCTCATGGAGCTGTTAAAGTAAGCTTCTTATCACCAGTTTCTGACATATCTAAAGAAAAGTGAAATGAGCTATGTCCAACGTCAGGGTTACAAACAATCTCTTGTAGTATAAAAGTTTCTACAAAAGAATCAATATTAATAATTTTACCCAAAACTTCTATTGGATTTGTAGAGGTACTAAAAGATAGATTATTATTATCATCAAGTTCATAATAACGTTGATTATGAACCGCTTCATACATAATTCTATAAATCTTTTTCATACGTTCTTTAAGAAATGAAACTTGCATAGGTGAAGTAATAGTGCTTTTTATAGTATAGCCGTCTCCATCTAATCTTGTTCCACCATCTTGTCTTGACCAAGTATTTGGTTTAGTACTGATGTATCCTGGACGTTGAGGTAAGTATTCATTTTCTTGAATAAAGAAAGTTGGGTCAGTCTCGGTTCTAAAATAGTCATCTCTTTCAAAGAAATAACCAATGTCTGTTCCTGCATAGCCATCTTCTGGCTCAAATACATTAACACGTTCTGGATTTTGCTCTTTATTATCACAGAGTAAATATAAACCTTGATAGTAACTTTTACCTCCAGCTTCAATATATAAATGAACAAATTTAAAAGTTGGAACTCATTGATGATCACAAATCTGCTTAGCCATAAAAAAGCTTAATGCATTTCTTAGCATAGAATTATCACAATATTCTGCTAATAATACCCATTTTTTATTCTTTTGACCATTATTTAATCCAAATAAATTTTGTTTTTTATTAAATCTAATTTGAAAAGCCTTCTTAGAATAGAAAGCAGTATAATTACCACGAATTTTAACATCAGCTTTAACATCATGTAGTATAAATTTACTATCACAATTACTTGTACTTAATTTTCCGTCAGCTCTTGGATGCGGAGTATCTTTTTCAGTCAAACTATACCAGTCTTCAAAGTTATCATAAAGATTATCTTCACAAGTAAATGGCTCATTAAAAGTAAAGGTTAATATTGGAGCGGTTAAATGCTCCTCAAGTTTAAATCCATTAAGTGTTAGCTTAATTGCATTAAATCTAGTACTTACTCAGCTTTTCAAAAGCTGCTTAGCTTCAGCTTCTGTTGTAATCGAATCATAGAAACTAGTTCTAATACTACCTATATTAACTGGGTTAACTTCTGTTAAATCAAATGCCCATCTAATATTTCATCTACTAAAGTTTAAGGCGAAGTCATCTACATAGGTGTCAGAATAATCATCTAACATATTAAGACACTTGTTAAAAATATCTGCTTGTTCTAATTGTTGATATCTTGCTTTTAATAAAGTAATAAATCAATCTGCCTGAGGTAACACAGATACTCATGGGTTATAATGGCAATCTTTACACCATAAAGTAGTTTGTCCAGCATTTTTTAAACCATTACATAAACCAAAAGTTCTATCATGGTCTCATGGACATGTCAGAGCCAATTTTTTGTTTCCAGTTGGAGACATGTCTAATGAAAAATAAAATGATGAGTGAGCTAAGTCAGGATCACCGACAGCTTCACAAATTAAAATCATATCAATAAATGAATCTAAGTCAATAACTTTGCTGACTACTTCTACTGGATTATTTGAACTACTAGGTACTAAAGTTCAAGATTGCCAGTCTGCTATATTTGAAGAGCTAATTTCATAATAAGCTTGATTTACACACGCTTCATATAAAATAGTATAAGTTAATTGAAAATACTTTTTAGCAAAGTCCTTTTGATCTTGGCTATAAACTTTATTATGAATAGTATAGCCATCAAGTTCTGGTGCATCAACACCATGTGAGCTATCTGTTTCATGACCAATTACTGGTAAAACATCTGGATAATACTCAGTTGGATATTTAATAACAAAGTTATTTGGTTCTTGATTATAGTAGTCATCACGTTCAATATAATAACCAATATCAACGCCTGTATAACCTGCTTCTGGCTCAGGTAGATTAATACGATGCTCGTCTATTTCCTTCTCATCACAAAGTAAATATAAGCCTTGATATTCATTATCAATATAAATTTGAACAAAAGTAAAAGTAGCGGCCCAATGGCCTCTTAAAATTTGTTGTCCCATATATAATGCTAAGGCATTTCTTAGCATTGAGTTGTCACCATAATCAGCTAATAAAATCCAATTTGTAGCAGCATGTCCATGATTTAAACCAAAAAGATTTTGAGGAGTGCTCAATGTAAGTCTAAATGGCTTTTTATTATACATAGAAGTATAATTACCACGAACCCTTATAGTTGCAGAAATATTCTGTAAAATAAAGTTGCTATCACAATTACTAGTTGAGACAGTTCCAGGAACCTCAGAACGAGGCTCACGTAGACGTTGTGCATTATACCAAGATTGTCATGAATTAAAAGAACTGCTACTCTCAATAAATGGAGTTCGGCAAGTAAAATCTAATCTAGGAGCTGAATTAAAAATAATATAATCTTTGGACATAAATTAGTTATTTGGATTATCTGAAATAAAATAAATTGTTCCTTCATTTAATTTTCCAGCATTAATGACATCACTTTGGTATTCTGCAAAAGTGCCATACCAGAATTTAGAGCCATATAAAGCTGCAGTTTGTTCAACCATAGCTGCAGTATTAGCTTCATTAGTTGCAGCAGCGGTTGCAGCACCTCTAGCATTAGTAGCTTCTTGAGCTGCTCTATCTGCTTGTGCTTGTGCTGTAGATATTGCATTATTTAATGCAGTTTGGTCAAGTGTTCTTTGCCAGCTTAAACCACCATTATTAGCCATTGGGAATAAACCGTTTTGACTTGCTTCGCCTGTAAAGCCTGCAATTCTAAGACCATCTTCACCATATTCAATACTTTGACCATCAGCAAGAGCTTTGGCTTCCCATTGGTCTGTAGTTTCATTATAAATTAAAATTTGTCCGTCGAGAGCGTCTTCAATTTCAATGCCACCACCAGCAACATAATCTAAATCTTCATAATTATGAATACCATCGCCAATCTTTAGCTTTTTAGTATCCATTTCAAAGATTGGTTCGCCCTCTTTTGGTTTATTATCACCACTGAGGAAGGTAATTAAAGCACTACGATTACCGCGTTTTATTTGAATAACTTCAATTTTCATTACTCTATTCTACCTCCATCAATTGTAATTTCTAAATTAGCTACTGCAGAAGCTAAATCTGCTTTAGTAGCTGCTTCAGTTTTTGTATATACTTCTGACTTCTTTGCATAAGTTATAGCAGCATTAATTTTTGTCTCAGCTTCTGCTTTTGATGCTGCACCAATATCTTCTGGTGTTAAATTTACAACGCCAGTTTTACCATTAATAGACTCAACACCAACATCAGCGCTAATAATACCATTTTGAATTCTAATATGGTCACCAGCAACTAAACTAGAAGATTCTGCTAATTCTTGAAGTCTATTTCTAACCTCTTCGCTTAAGTCTTCTCAGCGAATTTCTTTTCTAAGAACTGTTGTAGCAACAATTTTTGTTGGCTTTCCATTATCATCAATATATAAATAAGCTTCATTTGATAAATTATCAATAGTAATATCTTCAACAGATTCAGAATCTTTTAATGCAAAAGGAACATAAAGCTTAGCAATATTTTCTGATAATGTTTTAAGCTTTAAGTCAGAATAATCAGTTTGTTGACGAGTGGCAGACTGACACTCCTTTACAGAGGCAGTCGTGCTATTATCAACTACTGTAGGTTTAACAGGTTTTGGGATTTCTCTTGGCATAAGTTATCTCCCTATAAATCAATTTCAATATAATCTTTTACTTGGCCCTTATTACCAAGATTTACAGATTTAGTAAAAACTTTTCCAGTAACAGTATTTTTTAAAGCTTTTCCTTCTGCAGGATACAAAACATAAGCTTCTGTAAGTGCTGTTCTAAGAATTTTACGATTTTCATCAAGAATATTTGTAATAGTTTGAATAATATTAATTGTCATAAAATTTACCTCTATAAGTCATTAGTATAAGGAATTAAGTTATAGAAACCAATACCACTACTATGGCAGTTCCAATATGGACCATAGACACTGGCGGTCATTTCAGGAGTAATAATTGCTGGAATATGAATATCAAGATTTTGGTTTGTTTGTGAGAACCAACCATCAGAAGGATCAACAACCTTGAAATCACTACTTGTTAAGTATAAGTTAGCTCTACGTAAACCAGTACAAGATTCAAATGCATTATCACCAATAGAAATAACTGACATTGGAACAGTGATACTAGATAATGAAATACAATAGAAGAATGCTAGGTTTCCAATTACCTCTAAGCCTGATGGTAAAGTAATATTTACTAAGCTATCGCAAAGAGAGAAGGCACGTTCACCAATTTCTTTAATTGTAGCAGGTAATGTAATATTTCTTAATGCTAAAACACCAAAATTATCTGCACTAAATACTCTATCTGGAATCTTCTCAGTCCAAGCAAATTTAATTGCATAATCACCACTAATTGGACCAGCAGTGGTTAATAATGGACAACCTTGTAAGCAGAGAGAGCCAAAGCTCATTTCAGCAGCTTCAAAAGTAATACTTTCTAAGCTAGTACAATTTTGGAAAACTGCGTCACCTAAATTAACAACAGATGTGCCTAATGTAATTTCTTCAATAGCCGTGCAGTTTGCAAAAGCACGTTCACCTAAGGTTGTTATACTATTAGAGAAGCTAATATCAGTAAGAGCTGAGCAGTTATTAAATGCATAACTTGAAATAGTAGTTAATGGACATTGAGGAATAAATGTTACAGACTCTAAACTTGTGCAGCTATCGAAAGCATAACTTCCTAATAAAGCTAATTTAGTTGGTAAAACAACAGTAGTTAGGTTATTACAACCATAGAAAGCACGTTCATAAATTTGTTTAATTGAACTTGGAATTTCATTTGTAATAACAGTAATATCTTCACCATGTTCTCTTCCTGAGACTTTGAATGTTGTTGCACCAGTGCATCCTTCGAATGTTGACGCAGAAATTCTTGTCATAAATTTAGTCAAATGAATAGCAACTAAATTTGTAGCATTTCTAAATGCGCCAGCTCTTGTATATGGAACATCATAAGAGAAGCTAACATCAGAAACTGTGTTAATTGGGACAATTGCTGGGTTATCATAGTTATATCCTAATAAGTAAGTACCAACTTTTCTTGATAATTCAATAGTTTGAGGACCACTTGAAGCATAAGTATGTTGAATAGAAATTTGTCCATAACTATTTATACGTTCTGGAGAAGAACCATCACCCCAGTCAATCTCAACACCATTATATTCTGTTTGAGAATAATTTAGTGTGATAGTAAAATCATTTTCTGGAATTGATAATGAAATATAAGTTGGAATAGTAACAGCATCCCATCTAGCATTTAACTGAATATTTTCAACAACTTCATCAGTCATAAATTGCCAGATTTGATTATCATTTGTTAACCAAGCAGTTAAAGCATCACCTTGATATAATTGAGGATCTGGTTCATTAATCAGATGTCTATATAAAACAGGTTGGTCTGCTAATGGTTCACCTTTTTGGTTCATATTAAAGCTTACTCAATAAGTTTTAGGTTGAACAGAGCCATTAATAACTGCTGGACCATCAATAATAATTTCATCACCTTGTTCTAAGAATGTATTATTATAAGATAATGTTAAATTTTCATAATGACTATCACAAGTTGCTCTAACAACAACTGTTGTGCCAAGTAAAGCAAAGTTTGTCATTGTGACACCATCTTCAGTTAATTGTAATTGAATTTGATCAACAAAAGTATCTCTTTCATTATGAATATTTGGATTTAATGTAATTGTATCTGCATGTAATTTTGCCCAAGAAACATTGCCTTGGTCATCTTTAACATGAAAGTAATAGTCACCAGGACCACTAATTGTATATTCGCCTTCAAATAATGTTACAGGAGTAATATCTGTCCAATTTGGGTCAGCTAAATCAACTTCTTCACTGTCTGTAACAATCCAGCCAGTAACACCCATGTTATCAGTTGCTCTAAATGCAAACTTATTGAAAGCAATTCTTGTTAAAGTAACAACTGGGACGTTTTCATCTTGCCATCTTGCAGCAAGAACAACGTTCATTGTAGTTGGGAAGTTGAGAATATCACCAGAGATAGTCTTTGTTGCAAAGTCAACAATATCATTATTTGCTGTATATCAACCTAAGAAACGAACACCTGAAGGAATTGTGCTCTCATCAATTGTTGGTTCTGGAATTAAACTACCATAAAGTAAATCATTATATTCTGGTTCGACATTAATAACATCAGAACGTGTATCATAAATAATATGGTAAGTTTGAGTATGGTCATCATAAATAGCATGAATATCTAGGTCAGTTAAAACTTCTGAATAAGATGTATCCCATCTATTAAATGTGTAATAAAGTTGAGGAATTGGTGCTCTTGTTGGAATACTTGGAGTAATAGCATAAGTTCCGCGTTCAATAAATTGAACATCATGTTCAGTTTCGTCATTCCAGAAGGTAACAGTGCAAAGAACCTTAGCATTAATAGTAACTTCTGGATACATATCTAATAATTCTTTCCATTCAGCATAAGAAACTGGGTTTGTTTCAGAGCCAGGAATATGAATTATACCAGTAATTTGTGCTTTATCAGTTGTATCACCTTTGGCATCTTTACCTTTCATGCTATTAAGTTTTACATAAAGTTGTCTAATATCATCAATAGTATCAACAGTTTCATTGATATTAATTAAACGAACATTAGAACCTTCTGGCATATTATGAATAATACCAAAAGTATCCATAACAGCTGCTGGAATATCTTCTAACCAAACAGATGTTAATTTATTTGTGCCTGCTAAAACTAATTCTTCTAAGTTTGGGTGATTTCTAATTGTTAAGTCTGTAATTGAAGCTGGTAAATGAATTCTCTTTAAGTTACCACCAATAGGGAAGTTAATACCTTGAATATTAGTATTATCAAAATAAACATCTTCAATACTTGTACAGTTAGATAAGTCAATAACTTTTGTTTCACCTGTTCCTAAAGCTGAACAGTTTCTAGCATCAATATATGTAAGTAAGTGGTTATTACCAACGTTAAGTGTAGTTAATTTATTATTTGAATAACCATCAGCATTAGAACCAATTTGTAATCTTTGAAGCTTTGTAGCGGCAGAGAAATCAGCATAGCCTGGTTTTAATGCAGAAATATCGCCAACGTCTCTTAATAAGTCAGCAGAATAGATGATGACAACAGAGTCAGATCCTGCTGGATCCCAATGTAATGGAGGAACAATAGTATAAGCGGTATCTTTTTGGGCATCAACTGTAACCATTAAGTCATCGACTGCTTGGTCAAAGACGCCTGTAATATAGCAGTTAATGTATGGAGTAACAGTTAAATTAGCTCTTTGGTAAGCACGGAGCATAATATTTTCACCCTTAGCATCACCAGTTCTATATTTACTGTCTAAGTATCTAAATCTATTCCATAACCACCATTTTCTTTGTTCTTCTTTAGAACCTTGCGCCATACCTAAGTAAGTAGCATCATTATTTTTAATTAATGGTTCTAAATATTTTGTATAAGAGTCTTCATTAAAGATAGATGCAGACCAATAAGCTTGGTGGTCTTCAAATAATTTTTCAATAATATCATAAGACCAAGCCATATCACCACCAGCATTGCCAGAACGTAAATCAGCATATAAAGCTTTTAATTCATTAGGGAATGCATCTCTTAAGTTATTCCAGAAAGTTGAGTCTTGTCCATTATAAACGTTCATACCGCCAACAATATCTGTATCTTCAGCGTCATAGTTGAAGACTAAAAGACCTTCGTTGTTAGTACCAATCGCAGTATCCATGTCGTATGGGAGCCAGAATCATCTGTTTCCACCATCGCCTGGTTTATGGCTCTTTAAGTAAGCCATCATTGCGTTTTTAGCACGAGAGTCAACCATTAAGAATAACTCAGTATATAAGTAATAGAATAATGAAGATTGTAAATCGAAATGTAATGTTAATTCATTTCTGAATTTTTGCAATTTGGCTTGTTTTTGTTCTTCTGTGTCTGTTGATAAACGTCTTGTAGATGCAATCCAAGTGCAAATTGCTTGTAGTTTATCTAATTCGCCTGGTTGAGTTCCATATGGATGTTCATCATCACCATAATCTTCTGGATATCTTGACTCAAATGAAGAGTCCCAGTTAGACAAGTCATCATTTTGGAATAAAACAAGTGGTGTAGTATTGTTAATAAATTCTCAACATTCATCACCATCAGAGAAACCAAAGGTATCTTTGTTATCTTTATCATTATTAAAGTTCATTTTACCGTAGAAATAAGTTTCTGCAGTATTATCATGGAACATAATAATTGGGAAACCATCAATACCAGTTCTAACACGGTCTTTTGTGATATAACCATCAGCTGTATCATCAGCATCTTGATCTAATTCAGATGGCATATAGAAGTTTTTAGTTAATTCAAAGTATCTAACAAGTTCAACGTTATTTGCGCCTTCTGAAGAAGCAACGTCAGCTTTAAAAGTAAACTTCTTTTCTTTCTTAGAAAGTGGTGGTATAAGCTTATATTTATTGCTATGGTTGCCATCTATATCATCAAAACCTTCTTTAAAGTTAATCTTGAAGTTCTTTCTATAATAGTATTGAGAAGATGTACCTTGAACGTCGACACTTGCATCTTTAGCAGTAAAATATCTGTCATCACTACCTGGATAAACAAATTCAACATCCATTAATTTCTTATCTTTTTTATAGTTTGGTAAAACTTCACCAGTTAAAACCATATAAGGAGTTCTACTTGGAATTTTTTCAATAATAACTTTACCTGTTTCATCAAAGTTATCATTATCTTGGAAGTAAATAGCTTTTGTAATTGGGTCCCTCATGTCAGCGATCCAGTTATTAACTACTTGCTTTCTTGTTAATGAGTTATCATAAATACGAATAGTATAAATATCTAATGTAGCATCATTGCTACCTAAAATAATATTAGCAGCAGGTGCTTGTTCAAAAGTATCACCGACAGGGTATCTAGCAACACCAGACATAATGCCGTTGATATACATATAGATTAATCTATTTTCAGTACGTTTTTCAATAACGAATGCTAATCTAACTCTTTCGTTTTCTTTATATTGGGTAGAAAGAGAAGATAATTGAGATTGGAACTTTGCTAATTGAGGAGTAATGTAAATACCTCTACCAACAACTTCATAAGCAACAGTAATTCTGTCACCATTAATGAAGTATTCACTTGGTGTTCCATCACGCTCTTCTAACTTGATATTAATACCATAAATATTATCTTCACCTAAATCAACAACTTCACCATCTAAAATCCAGTTTGTGCCATTATGTAAGAATAGATATGTTTTATGGTCTCCTCTAACTGCTTCAACGAATTTATTATTGTCAACATCGAGAATAGTAAAATATTTAGCACGGTCATCTTCACCTGCTAATGTTTGACTATATGTTAAGGAATCGCCACCAGTTAAACATTCGAAGATACGAGACTCATATTTCTTAACGTCTGTAGTAGCAAATTCAATTTCAATTGTTTTACCTGTTTGTTGTAAGTCTTTATAGAATGGTTGATATGGAATTTCAACACGAGCATCACCAGAAAGTCTTAAAACAGTTGCACCTTCGTCATCTTGGACCCAACCATTTGAGCTCCAGTTAAAACCTGTTAAGGTACAGTGAATATCTCTATCAAAGTCATCCCATTTTCTTCTAACTTCTGGAGTTTCAGCATTACTTCTTCCAAATGTGCTTAAATATAAAACCTGGTTCTCAGTAACTGGGTCAACTTGAATAGTGCTTTCATAAATATGAACGTTAAACATTCTAATAATATCGCCAGTTTGAACTGTATAAATATGATTACCAGTGACAGTTGGTCTAATTTCTCAGTTTTGCCAAGCCATATCAACTGATAATGGGTCTCCAATTGTTTCACCATCAATATATTGAATAACAGTAGAATTATTTAATCCTGGTGTATATACACGGTATCTAATATTAAATGCAACATATTGTTCTTGTTCTGACTCACTAGGGAATGTAGAAGCAATAATTGGTGTTTGATTACCTGCAACATAGCAGATTAAGTCATAGTTTAAGACATTAGATGTAACTAAGTCTTCACCTAAAACTGCAGTAAAATAAACACTTAAAGTATGAGCACCATGAGCTTGTGCTGGAATAATCTTTGTGCATTGTTCACCAGTTGTTTTAATAACATCTTGTCCAATTTCTCTTCCATCAACAATAAAGTGAACTGTTTTTGCAACATCACCAATTGGGACATATGTATAAGTAATAAAGCCAGTATAACTGACATCATCTTCAAATGCAGATGTTAATTTAAGAGAAACAGCGTTAATGTTTCCGATAATATTTTTAGTAGTTGAATAAGTATCAGTAACTTTGAATTCAACTTTATTACTGCCTGATTTTAAATAAGCAGAAATATCACACTCATAATCACCTTGAGGAACAGACTTCTTAGCAACTAATACATCATTGACATAAACGAGCATTGTGCCGTTTCCAGTTGGATCTCCGTCTCTCTTAGATGTCCAATTAACTTTTAATACAACTTCTGCACCGACAGCAACAGATGTTGGCCAATATGGTTCTTTTGTGACTGGATCTTTATTTACTAATGTGACTGTAGTAACACCTCCACCACTACTGCCACCAGAGCCATCTCCGCTACCTCCACCTGAAATACTATAAGGACCTGATACAATGTATTCACCATTTTTACCAGGATTTCCTTGACCAGTTGTTTCATCAACTTCAGATGTAAAATACCAATAAGCTTTTCTAGCAAATTGTTTATCTACGTCAAAATACATGCCCTTAACTTTTTTATCATTTGCTTGGGCAATAATATTTGCAATATCGGTTGTATTTACTTTTTGTGCTAATTTTTCTTCTAAACCAGTGATTGCTGAAATAGGATGTTGATCATCAGCATCCCTATTAAATAATCTGTTATGGTCTGTTACTCCGCTTCCACCAGTGGCAGTAGCTGTTTTATTATCACGGGAAGAAATAGAACCATTAAATGATTGTTTAGATTTTATTGTTCCACTTGCCATACAGCTTTCCTTTCATTAATCATTGATTACAAATTTAGTTTTGTTAATTACAGTAATTACTTTATCAATAAATTCACTTTCAGTATTTTTCATTCTATGTAGTTTAACTGCATAGTAATATACGCCAGGAAGTAAATCAAGTGTGTCTTCAGGTCTAATTTCAATATTTAAATTTCCACCCTCATCACAGTCATCTTTTGTATATCTCTTTCTCAAAAGAGCATCCTCAAACTTTTGACGCGGGTCCATTAAACCAAAGTAAAGAACATCATCATCTTGTAGAATGTATCTACCGTCTGTTGAATCATCATAAATAGTGAGGTCAAAAGCATATGTATCACCTCTATTTATTGTAATAATATTAGCTGCAAAATTTTTATTTGTGCTTCCCATAAACTGTCTCCTGACGAATTAATCATATAATTTAGCAATTAATAGGCTTAGTTATAAATAAAAAGCAGCATTTATGCTGCTTAATATTTTTGTATTTTTTAGGTTATTATTCACCAACTTCTGGAGTTGGGTCAGATGAACCTGGGTCCTCAGTATTATCTGGGTCAGATGGCTCTGGATCAGGTGTTGGCTCTGGTTCAGATTGAGGTTCTGGTTGAGGAGTAGTTCCAAGTGTAATAACAATTGTATGTTCAGTATCTTTAGATGTTGGAATATAAGCTCTCTTAATACGACATTCATCTTTATTCTTAGCAGCCTTCCAGACAACTGTAGCATCACTGCCTTCTAAATCACTGGTTGCAAGAATTGTACCTTCAACACCATCAACAAGAACAGATGTAATAATAGCACTATGAGTCTTATCTTCATCATTTAATTGATGGTTGACCTTAAATTGATAGTCTTGTAAACCATTAACAGTTAATGGTGCCGTAACGACTGCCTTAGTTATTGTATCTTCAATATCATAGCTTGTATTATTTACAAAAGTTAATGTAACGTCTGCAACATCAACAACAACTTCAACAGTAACTTCAATATTACCAGCTACTTTAGTTAAAGTATAGTATGGTTTAGCATCTGTTGGGTTATTTAATTTATTAAAGTTATTATTAAGTTTTTTAGCACTTATTTGGAAAGCATAACCTTCTGCTGGAGTTCCCTCAACTCTAAAGTAAACTTTCGCAACATCACCAGTTGTATCAGCTGATGGTAAACCATTTGCATCATCATATGCTTTATCGTACATTGTTCAAGTATTTTTATTCTCAACAACTATTGGTTCAGCTGGCATTTCAAGAACATTACCACTAATTAAACCTTCATCGAGCTCTGGATGAGCTGGAGGATTAACTGCACCTGGACCATATTTTACATATTTTTCAAGATGGTCTGCACCTCTAAAAATTCTAATTGTTGGAAGACTTGCAACTGGATAATCTAATGGAGCAACAACATTATATGTAATAGTGTGAGCTGGTATTTCAGATTCTAAAACAGCATTTAATTCAATTGTTAAATCAGAATTAACTTTTGTAAATCTATATAAGCCAGGAATACCTGTGTTCCATTGTGTTTTGAAATTGTTATAACCATCTGCTGGAGTTACTCTTGGTTGTAAAACATAACCTGGAGTATTCCAATTTGGTTTAAAATTGAATTGGCCAGTCTTATCGATTTCTGGATAACCAAAGTCACCATCTCTTGCATAAATTGGACGACCATCTTTAACATAGTCTTTATGTGTTTCTGGAGCATCATCAATATCAATACGCTCTGGGCAAGCATATCTGTAAATATCAATACTATCAGCAACATAAACTGTCTCATCATTAATTGTAACTGGACAATAGGCATGATCACCTAATGGACGACCGTCTGTTTTTGATGTATCAACAACATAATTGATAATATTAATTTTCTTTGGAGCTCTAGCATCTAATTCAGCTTTTAAAGCATCATAAACAGCTTTAGAAACAAATTTTTCGTCAGCGGCAGCTTTTGAATAGCCATCGCCAGAATAAACTGTCCAAGGAGAACTACTTACTTCGTCAATAGATGGAATTTCAGCTTTAACATCTTCTGGAGCAACATAATTTCTTGCTCCTACATTATTTTCAACATTAGCAGCTGTATATAATACCGCAGTATTTACATATGACTGACCTACTTTTTGTAAAACTTCACCAGTTAAAGCTTCTATAGAGACATCAGCACTATTTTCAGCAGCAATACTACCTAAAATAGTAATACCTGTATGATATTGAGTAGCAAGGATCTTACTTTGATATGTTAATTCGTCACCGCTAGTAGTAATTAATGCATCAGTGGTATTTCCAATAATATAAATTGGGTCATCAGAGGCACTACGTTTAGTTGGGTTAGAACCAAACTTATTTATAATATCATCTGGGTCTTCACCTAAACGAATATTATCAGCATAAACACCCATTGAACAACCGGTAATTCTTCTTAAACCGTCACCAGAGAATAATGCATAACTATTTGGAGCAAAAACACCACAATCAGCAGTTCCGCAACCATCAATAATTACATCACCCTTAGAAGTAATTTGAACGCCTTTATTGGATTGGATAATATTACCATGAGCTTTCTTAATAAAGATTAATTTATCATCATTTGTTTTAATCTTAACACGTTTTGTGGTAGAAGTATGAAGAATAAATGGGTCAGTTTCTTCACTATCATTGTAGTAAACATCATTAAAAATTAAATCAATCTTTTTATCATCTGCTAATGGCTTTGTAATAATTTTATAGCCAGTAAAATTACCAGAAACTTTATATTCAGTTGTTTCAGCACTTCCAGAAACTAATGTAAATACATTATTTGCATCTGGCAGAATCTGATCTAATGTATCAGCATTTTGAATAATTGGGCCATTAGTAAAGTAGAAAAAATCTGCTGGATCTGTTTCTGTAATTTCAGCACCGTGAAGATTATTTAATCCTGCTAAAACTTTAACTCCTGAACTAACTGCATGTCCAACTTCACCTAAATAAATGTTGGAATTAACAATATATTGTTTTGCTCCACTTGAACGACTTTCAAAAGCTGTTTCATTGCAGTGAGCAACATGGTATTCACCACCTAAGATGAATAATCTACCGTCATCATCTGGGTCATCATGTCCTGCAGTAAATGCATCATTAGCATTAGCAACATAGAAATAACCATCAGTGATTTTTAATAAGTTTTTGCCATGGAAAGCATCATGTTCTGCATCAACATAAATGTGAGGATTACCATCAACATAAAGTTCAGAAGCTTTAAAACCATGACCTCTTGTATTTCTAACTGATAAATAACCAACACCAGTAATTGCTAAACCATTTTCGGAATTAATAACGCCTGGGTCTGCATCAGCATGTTCGCCTTCAATATCAACAACTAAATAGTTTTCAGTGCCATTAGCAATTTCAACTACAAGTCTCTTATCTTTTGGAGTATAATCAATAGCATAATCAACATCAGAGAAAATACTAACATTATTTAAGATAATTTTTGTTCTATTATTTAAGGTATCTTTTAATTCACCATGTCCAATAACGATATGACCTTCTAAACAACCAGTTAATTCATAGGTTCCGCAGGCTTCTAATTGGATAGTGCCTTGTGCTTGAGGAACACCATTAACTTTAAAGACGCTACCAGCATCATCACCAACAGTTAAAATTCTTTGAGCACTGTTGATTTTTGATTTCCATTCTTGTTCGACTTCTGTATCAGAAAGTTTTGTAACTCTTAATGTACCTTGATTAGCAGTACTTACTGGATAATTTAAGGCATTAACAACAGAATAGACACCTTCTTCAGTTAATTCATCTAATGAAACACCATCAACTGATTGATAATTGATGTCTTCATCTTCTTGAATAACTAAATCGCCTTCACCAAGAATGCTTTGACCATTAACAGTTTTAATGTTAACGCCAGAAACTAATGTGTCTTGTTTTGTTCCAGCAGTAATTTCTTCAAGATGTTCAGTAATATTATCTACTGTATCTTTTGCGCTTGTAGCAGCTTCATAAGCAGCATTAGCAGTTCTTTCAGCTTCTTCTGCGATAGAGTGGGCATTTTCAATACCTTGCTCCATGTGATTGAAGTTTGTAGCGCTTAATTTGGTTTGGTTATTTACCCATTTAATCTTATCATAAGCCATGTGTATTTTTTCTCCTTATCTACAACAAGTTAAGTTAGTTGAACAATATAATGTTTGTGAGCAGTATTCAGCAGCTCTTGGTTGTTTTGGACCACCAATAATTTCTGAATAGAGCGTTGCAACCGGCCAAAGAGGGGGTTGTCTTTCAATAATAATATCGTCATCATGTAATTTGACAGCAATTTCATATTCAATTGGTTTATCTGCTGGATATCTATCAGTAATTTCTGGTTTTAATTCAAGCCAAACTGTTTCTGTTAATTCATCATAAGAGAATTCATAACCAGCTTCGCTTGAACCATAATCGATAGCGCCAGTTTCCTCATCCATAAATGAGAAGTAATCAATTAAACCATTGTCATATTTAAAAATGAATGTTAGTTGTGAAACTTCTTCATAACCATAAGTTTTTCCAACGAAAGAAAATTTTAAGTCAGCTGTTCCGCCCTTATCGATTTTAGTTACATTTCTAAATCCCTGAGGTTTATGATTACAGAGATCGCCTTGCATTTTTGTTTTTAATTTGTAATCGTACATAGCAATCCTCCTAATCAATACTTAAAATGCCATCAGTATCAGCAAATAAAATGTATTTTTCACCATTAATCATAGCATAAAGTTCTACACGATAATTTCCATAAGGTAATTCGTCGCCAGCATGAACTTGAGCAACTAAAACGTCATCAGAGAACTTATAAACCTCTGGAGAACACATAACTTTATGTCTTCTGTTAAGAATGTTGCAAACAACATCACTTTCCATAATTTCATTAATCATGCCATCACCACAAAGGTCGCTAAGACTAAAATAAATGTTAAAATCAGAGTTTCTTTTAGCTAATAATCCCAAAACCTCACCTTTAACATTAGTTAATGGGACAGCGCCACCTGCAAAAGCAACATTATGCTTATGACAGTCGTGCCAGACTATTGGTTCTGGAAACTTTTTCTCATTGATATTGTAATCGTAATTATAAAACATGTCTTTTGCCATATCAATTCAACTCCATCACAATAATTTAGCAATTAAATGTCAGAAAATAAAAAGACCTATATTAATAGGTCATTTTAAATTTTGCTAAATTTTAGTTATTTTTTCATTCCATTGTACCACTTAATGCAGCTATCAATATAACTACCTAATTGGTCAATAAATGGATCTAAGTCAATACCAGCTGCTTTGCAACCTTCTTTGACCATATTAACAACTAATTCTTTCTTACCAGCGCCACTTAAGGTTGATCTTTCAGCTTCTTTCATAGCAGCGTCTGTAATTTCTTGAATCATAGCCCAAATTTCTTTAGAAGATTTTTCTTTTGTAGCTTTAATCCAGTTTCTAATTGCAAAGAATGTACCAACGCCTGTGCCGATTAAGCCGACTAAGCCAGTAATTAATGCAAGTAAGCCGTTAACTGTTGTAATCCAATCACCCATACTATTTGTTTCCTTTCTAAATTATTTATTTGTCTTCTTTAGAAGCTCTTGGTTTTCTTTTCTTTTGAGGAAGTGCGTCAAGTTCTGTCTTCCATTGATCAACATATTCTTTAAAGTGATTTCCACCTAAATTACCATAAGTTGTATATAATTCATGCCAGTTAGCTTTTGTGCTTGTAGATGCATAGCCTTCCTTACGACATTCGTCTAGAATTGCTTTCATCCTATCACGAAGTAATGTGACAGTCCCAATGGTATTGTCGGCTAAATCGCCTTTCATTTCAACAATATTTTTATCTAATTGGTCAATCTTATTTTCTAATGGTTTGTTTTCTTCTTTAATTACTGCACGTAATTCTTCTTTATAAGCAGCTTTTTGACGTTCTTCTGCCTCTTCTTCATGTCTATTTTTTCTGCCTGCTTTGTATTTTGCTCTATCTGCAAAGTATACACCAACGCCGAATAAACCGGCAAGAGTTACAATTCCGGCCAAAATAATGGATATGATTTGAGCAATTTCTAATGGTGTCATATCACGACCCTCCATTTCTTGAAAAATATTTTGCAATTTTTCAATTAATTTAGCACTTAAATTAAAATTAATTTATTTTTCTATTTTATCTATTGCTTTTGTACCTCATTTTGTAGCTTGTCCTTCAAACCAAATAGCATCATAATCTTTATTTGGAAGACCTTTTCTACTTCTATAATTTTGATATTGGTATCTAATTGCTGAAGGAATTGCAATAACAAATGGGAATAAAGGACCTCAAATTAAATTTTGTAGACTATGACCAAATTCATGTCTTCTAGTATGTTGAAATCAGGTTTCATCTGGACATTCAGTAGTATATCCACCGCAAAGAGAGACTGCACCAAGGTCTAAACCGCCCCAATTGCCGCCAATTTCTACAATATATGAATAGCCATTCTTATGAACCTTTCCTTTTAAGAAAATAATACAGAAACCTGTAATAATTAAACCAAGAATAGTCATTAAGCCTCCCCAAGTGAGACTTCAAATCCAGAATAAAATTTTTTTCATAACTCAGCCCTCAGTTAATTTAGCACAAAAAAAGACTTATATAACATATAAGTCTATTTATGATAATATGATTGTCAGCTATTTAACAGTAACTGTTTCAATATGAGACACAGCTTTGTACTCTTCTAATTTAACATGATATTTATTATAACAAACACCATCTTCAATTATTAAGACATTCTGCGGATGATAATAGGCTCCGATTGAAGTAACATATACTCCGCAATCAATACCGATTACATCTTTACTATAATAAATTTTAGTAATAAAGCTACCAGTATTTTTTATATTCTTTAAATGCTTATAGAAATCTGCTACATGCCAGTGACCACAAACAATAGTTTTGCCTGTTTTATTCCAACCTTTTTTAGCTTTTGCCCAAGGACAACCCCATGTAGCATCACCCCACTCAGTTTGAGTAGCGTTTTTCCAGTCTTCTCTATAACCTATTTCTTCTGGTGGGCAATTTGGGTCTAACATAGCAAACTTGGTAGCACATGGAATCCAGCTATGAACCATAATATATTTATCTAATTCAAAATAGTTAACCCATCTTTTATCATCTAAAATTAGCTTTGTAATTGGGTGATTTTTAACAATTTCTAAAACTTGCTTCCAATGCTTATTTGTTAAGTCACCTTCTGGGTTATCATCAGCATCTTCCCAACCACGATAGAGGCTAAAATACTGATAATAACTATTTTTCTCAAAATAACCTTCAATACAATCAAAGTCTAACTGTTTTGTTCTTGCTATTTGACAAAAAGTGTCTACTGTATGATTATGAAAATCATGACTTTCTGGATAATCTTTTTCTAAAAGTTCTTTATATAATAATTCATGGTTGCCACGAACTAAGATACAACGTTTTTTTGGAATAGAAGAAATAAATTTATAAATACTTAAAGCATCTGGCCCACGATCAAATAAATCACCTAAGATTACCAAGGTGTGATTTTTGTTTTTCTTATCAAACCCAGCATCTTTTAATGCATTTTTGAATTCAATATAGAAACTATGAATGTCAGATACTACAAAATATTTCATATTAATTAATTTAGTCGTCCCATTCCCAAATTGTTGCTAATACTGCGTATGGAAATGCAAATAATAAACCTAAAATAGCAAATGGAACAAATAATACTGCGCCAAGTAATGCCAATGGAACACAAAATATTGAACCAAAAATTTTACCAACTGTAGATTTCATTATTGTAATACCTCCGCATCTTTTACTAAATAATCATATACTGTTTCCCAGGTTTCTACTTCTGGAGTTTCTTGTAATTGCTTTGCTTTATGTTTTGCATCAAAATTATCAAAGTCATATAATTTATAAGTAATTAATTCTGTATGATCATACATTACTTTGGTAATTAATTTAAGTAATTTATCTTCATAATCACCATATAAGAATACATCACAATAAGTTTCTGGACTTAGTTCTTCTAATGCTTTACAGAATTTGTCTTGCTGAAGACTCTTCTTTTGAATGAACTCCATGTAAGTTACAAATTCTTGTTTACTGAGTAACATTTTATTCTTCATTTTTTAATAGCTCTTGTGCTTTCTTCTTTTGTTTTTTCTCTAATTTATTATAAGCTTCTTCAACTGTTTCTTCTGTAATTTCTTGTTTTTCTAGCATTTTTCTAAAAGCTTCTTGTTCAGCTTTATTATACCAAGTACCATATTCTGTTTTTTCCCAGCCTGGGTTTTCTTTTAGCCAATCATCTAAGCGATTTTTATAGTCTTCTTCATCCCAACACATTTCTGTATGATTATCTGGAAATTCTTTTTCTAACATAACTACTTGGTCATAATCAACAAATTCAAATTTACCTTCATCACCATATTCACTATTATAGCTAACATCAGTCCATTCTATAATAGAGCAATAGCCATCAGTAGTAATATGAATATCATAATATTGTTTATCATTCTTTTTATTGTGATCTAAAAGATAATTAAGCAAGTCATTAAATAAACCTTGTTCAACTTCTTCTGGTGTAAATGCTTGGTAGTTATAGTTTCTGTTCATAAAAAACTCCTATATTTATATTATACAATATTTTCCATTAAAAAACCTCCATTTCTGGAGGCTTATTATTACCAAGTAATAAAAATGCAATTGTCTCGAACTTCAGTTTTATAACCATCAATTTCGAGCTCTTTGAGCAAATGCTCTTTGCAAATAGGACTAAGATTTTCTGTAGCCCACTCAATGCTAATATAACCTTCTAAAGCAGTATCTCTAATATATTTATAGAGACGTGTTAATTGAACTATACTAGTATCAGCCATATTTCTGGCTTCTGTAGCATTGAGTCTTCTTTTTTGAAGCTTCTCAATATTTGCTAGTTTAAGTTCTGCAAGTTTTTTCTCTTCTTGCGCGTCAATGTCTGCTAGCTTAATATAGACATCTGGATCTACTTTGCCTTGTAAAGGCTCTCTTAATTGTTTACCCATATCTTCTCTTTCTGCGCTTACGAGCTATGATGCTATGGACCATCACGCGAACCCGTAGTATATTATACAATATTTTTAAAAAATAAAAAATCTGGCTACTTTCGTTTAGGTTTACAATAGTTTACCTGTTTCCGTAGTCAGATTTTAAACTTGTAGAGGGTATAGAACTTGAAGTCCGTCCACCTCTGGACAAATAGAAGAGCCAAACCCTTCCATGACGAGACTAACTCTCATGTTTCCCCAGCTTTATCTTCTCTCTACCATTTCTGGTTAATTACCTATTTGTTAATGGCTTTGAACCAAACACTTCAAGATTCGGATCATTAGCAGGTCATGCTGCCTCAAAGATAGGTCCGATGGTTTAGTCTTAGATCTCTACATCGAGTCAAATAGGCTGAAGGAGTCCACTTACACTTACAGATTCCGATTTCGGCTCCTGTTCGGAAATAGTTTTGAGTCAATCAAGGACAAAAAGCCTATAAGTACAACATCCAGTACTGGGTGGTGGAACTATTTAATTAATGTATTGGTTCATTTCTACCTAAAGAAGTAATTAACTTCACCCACCAATAAGGCCTTTATCGCTCAAGAGTTATACCTCCGACGAACGGTTTTATATTGCCACCGAAAATTACTAGTGCATATTATTTTAATTCCCAGCAACCTAGCATACCTTTTCTCGTGATTATCTTTCGTATAAGTTAGATAATCATTCGCTTTGGTTTTTATCCAAAGAACATCGGGAATTTTATAAAGTTTTAACGGAATTGAGGCATATACAGCCAGCTTTCAACCTAGCACCTATTTGGCAGTCAAACTTCAAGAGCCGGACCACCCATTTGTAACTTAATACCAGATATTCAGTGCATTGCCGACATCATCTCATTCCTTAGGTGAGAAGGCTTCTTAGGCTCGCCGGCGCTCCATTGCTGGAGAATTTATAATCACACCACGTCCAGCCATGCATTGAACCCCCGAATCCGGGGAACTGGCATAGGTGTAATTAGCATAAGGGGCCATACTCGTGGTATAACCCATTACAATACTGCTCTTACATAAGATAAGGCAGAGAGTAAGTTCCCGAAATTATTTACTTACAGTGGATTCGGTTTAGGCGGTAGATACCACTGATACTTCCAAACATTACTGCTTTTTACGAGTGTGTCTCTCGGGAG
>Ga0310690_10000589_pt1 | contig 74706 bp, 88 predicted proteins | sample AusTroGonzalo_MG_2_FD_207661 | JGI IMG/M metagenome (GOLD analysis project Ga0310690, IMG submission 207661) | Bovine rumen microbial communities from tropical cattle in Woodstock, Queensland, Australia - Gonzalo_04 (v2) (version 2) | ecosystem: Host-associated > Mammals > Digestive system >...
GAAATAGTAATATTAGCAGCAATCTGGTTGAATTGCTTTTTATATACATACACTTCATACCACTCACCAAGGTTATCATCTATAGCCTTGTAACTATAGCTGAATATTATACGACTTGCATCTTCTTTTATGAGAGCAAAGTCTGTTCTGTTACCACATACTTTATTCATAGTTGTATTGTTTTAGTTACTGAACCGGGCGGGCCGAAAAGCCGTCGAACCGAAAGCCGTTGCCCTGCGGCCAGACACCATCTGAGCGGAAGCTCAGAATCCTGCCGCCCGACTCTGAGCCAAGCGAGGAAGCCCAGAAGTAGCCGTACGCACCACGGTCGTACCACGAGGAGCCGTAGCCGCCGCCTGAACAAGGAAAGAATAAGGTCTTACCATTGACCGTGGACTTTAGCAATAAGCCAGTGACTCCGTTCACCGTCGTCAGCTTGTTGTCCTGAGCGACAGGAATGTCATCGCCGTTAGCGTCTATATAGGTAATATAATTGAACAGTTCTCCGAACTCCCCCATTGTCGGCAGACGCCACGGAGCACCGCAGTTCACACGGGCAGCGTCAAAGCTTGTACTGATATCACCCGTCAGCGCAGCACCCTGAGTGCTGGCATACGGGCCTGCATTGTCAGTACCGAAGTCATAGTCAAACGCATCTTGTGCATTCGGGTTATGGCCGTCAACGTTGCCCCATGAGAAGAAGCTGCACGCATACTGGTAGATACTTGCGGCGAAGCCGTTAGGCTGCGTCACGTCGATATTCCGTGTGGCCCACAGCGTACCGCTGGGCAGACCCATATCGACATAGAGGTCGCTGGGCGAAGCACTCTGCTCCAAGCCGGAGAGTGAAATAATGTTGAAGTTGGTGCCGTCATACTGCATCACAGCCGTCATGCCAGCATTTATGACACCAGGCTGAATATTACCCCCGCCAATCTTGATGGCCTTGGCTCCCGTCGAAGAGATGTTCAGCGTAGCGTCTGGCACACTGATAGCCGTTGTGAAGCGGATAGCCACGATGCCGTTGGTAAGCAGAATGAAATTACTGATGGTGGCTGTACGTGCCGTGGTAGTGGCGGCGTTTGAGCTTGTGCCGTATGCCGTGCCGATAGAAGCCAGATTGGAGATAGTCTTTTGCTTGTCGGCTATCTCTAACTCCAGTACAGCAAACTTTGCTGCTGCCACCGTGGTTATCTTCTTTAACGAAAGTGCGAGTTCTCGAAGTTTTATCTTCATGGCTACTAAACTTTTGCGTACAATAATAATAGGTGTGGCGGCAAAACCACACCCATGTCTTTCAACTGATCTTAGGCGTCGGTCAGCGAATCGTCGAACCCGGAAGCATCGAAAGCATCCTTCAAGGCTTTCTCGGCCGTGTCGGCGACGGTCATGTTCGCCGGGTTGTAGCCGAACCACGACAGGATTTCCCCGTCGGTCACCACGTTAAGGTCCGAGGCGATATGCTCTTCCTGCTGCTTGCCTGCCACACTCTGCGCACCTGCTGCGGCATTGGTGGCCAGTGCCAGCTCCAGACCGCCCGACGTAATCGAGAGACCGTTGGTGTTTGTACCGAGGACGAGGCTAATCTGGTTGTTGCTCACGCTGATGGCGCCGTTACCGCTGGTGTAGATGTCTATCAGCTCCGTCAGGTTCACGCTCAGATACTCGTTGGTGGCTGTGCCCGATTTGACGTTGACGGTGAAGATGGCCCACAGACCTGCGGCGTTCACGCCTGCTGGCGCTTCGTATGTCGTGACGGCATTGCCGTTCTCATGGGTAACGAAGAACTTACCAGTGTCGGCGCCCTCGCCCTCAACAACGGTGCAGCGCTTGACGCCCGTAACAAGGAAGTCCTTGGGTATGTCAATCTTACCGATAAGGTTCTTACCCGTTCCGGTGGCGACAACCTCGTTCTCGGTGCTCACGCCGATGGCTAAGATGTAGGTCTTCAGATAGCCACTCGTCGGCGTTCCGGCTTCAATGAGGTGCACTTCCGAGGCTTTGATGCGGTCCTCGGTGTATCGCTTTGCTGTCTTGCTGATTTTCTTCATGCGCAAGGCCAGCTCTTTCAATGTTATTTTTGTCATAACAGGCTGTATTTAAGGGTTTATATTATTATTCTTCTTCGTCCGGTCCGTAAAACCATCGCTCTATGTCTGCGTCCGTCAAGTCGCCCACAAGCTCACGGTACAGGTCACCTGTAATCGCGGCAGCGGCGGCAAGGGCATCCCCGGCAGCGTTACGCGCCTCTTCTACCAGTCCCTGCAGCTCACTCTCCAGCCGTGACAAATCTGTGATAGCCTCCGGCGCAAGCTGCTCATGGCCTACCGCCCCCGGTGCTATCTTCTCCGCCGTCACCGCCTCGTCGGCAATCTTTTCGGAAGTGATAGCACCATCGCGTATATCGTCACGCTCAACCAAAGGAATCTTGTGGCCGAGGTGCAAATCTTCATGCCCAAAGAACGGGTCTTTATTCGGATTGAGCTGCTGTTCTGCGAATGTAGGCATATTCTATATTGATTGGTATGTCGGTTAGGAATATCTTGATATATCGGCTTTCAGTTGCGCCGTAGATTCTCACATTAAACTTCGGTCCTTTCCATCGTGTAATGAGTGCTTTCGGCCACGGGCCGTTTTCCGTTTCGCTTTTCTTGATAACCAACCTACCTTTCTTTGGTAGGGTTACTTCGAGCCAGCAGTCATTGTCTATACACAGAGTTTCTGAAACCCATGCGTTGTCCTGTTGGCTCCAAGCACCTGTTATGGTTATCATCTCACTCATCCTTCTGTCCTCCCGAGATTCATCTTGGCTATTGCCAACATATTGGTTGCTCTTGCGTCGTTATAGGCACTCAGTAAGAGGTAAGCAAGGTAATAGATGAAACTTGTCTTGGCTAACGGGGGAATGGCAACGGTCTCATTCTCGTTGCTCGGGTCTGCAACGACGGTTAAAGGGCTGACGATGCAGGTAAACTCAAACTTCTCTGCCGACGGCCAACACTCCAGTTCTTTCCTTGCTTTCTCGATTAAAGCAGCCTGCGGCCTGTCTGCCGTGGCATAAGCTGATGTAGGGTCGTGGAGTTTCAGATAATCGTCGGAGTCCTCTGCAATAAGCGTCTTACCGCTCACGGCCCTGTGCCATGTATTACCTCTTACACGGATTAGCTTAATGAAGTTAGCCGGGAGTACAAAGCGGTTAGATGCTACGCTCGAAGGTGCGCCGTCGATAACACCTGCTTGGTTGTCGTTGACTGATGATGACGGTGTAATGCTACCTTCATAGACGATTCCTGTGTCTGAACCGCCCGTATCTGTTCCTGTAAGTAGCTCTGCAGGGGCATACAGACACACCCATCTGAGTGCATCACCTATCTTTGACACGATGATATGGTTCATCAGTCCCGTATCGGTCTTACCGCCGTCAAAGTCATACGCCGATGCGTTGACAAGATTAGCCACATTAACAGCTTCCTCGTCAATGCACCAGCGTACCGCTTTAATAATCTCGTTTATCTTCATGTGACTTAAACGATAGCAACAGCCTTAACCTCGGTCCATGCGCCTGTGGTCGTTCCCGTAGAAACATACAGCTTCTGTGTCGAGGTGTTGAAATACAGAAGGTTCTTGGCAGTAGGCTTGTTGGCCTCGGTTGTCAAGTCCTTCGTTCCCTGCTGAACAATGTTGTCAATCTTTGCCGTCTGTGCGGCGTCGGTGGCGTTCTGTGCGGTCTGCACTTCGAGCGCCTTCAATCGGTCTCTGTAGGCTCCCATAATTATTTGTCTTTGTTAAGTGAAAGATTCGGGAAATCATATCCCCGGCCCTTGGCGTATGCCAAAGCTGCCTCGGGGCGCTGATAGACCTTCTCCAGCTTGGTAGCTACGAACTCCAAGAGCTGCTCGGGAGAAGTAATGTCTTCAATAGAGGTGGACTGCTTTTCTACGGTCTTCTCGCCGCCCTCGTCTGTACGGACAAGAACAACATAACCATCACGGAAAGCGTCGCTCGATTCAAGCAAATCCTGGGAGTATTGCGATTTCAGCATAATCGTCGCAGGCTTACCTGTCAACGGGTCGCCGCCGGAGAAGTTGAAACGCTGGGAGTTACCAGTCTTTCCGCGGAGTACCATGCTGCAGTTCCTTAGCTTGCTTGTCAGTTTGTATGTCTTAATCATAACTTGTTGTTTTTGAAATTAAAAAAAGCACGCGGGCAGTGGACTTACCCACTGCCTTTGTGCCCATCGGTTATAGTTATGCTGCGATGTCAGTGCCGGTGTACTCTTCCCACTTCTCGCCGTCGTAGATGTAAACCTTACCCTTCTCGTAGGTTACATCGGGGTCGTCGTTCTCACCTGCTACGATGTAGTCAGCGGTAAGGGCAATCTTCATGTTGGTAGCCGGAGTGTCGGGCAGCTTGTTTGCGCTGACGATGTAGTTAATGACACCCTCAGACATCATATTGAAGATACCACCCTCGGGGCCTACCATGATAGAGTTGTAACCCTTCAAGGCAACGGCGTCGGTGTCATACTCCCAATGTGTCTTGGCAAGACGGATGTCGCCTGCGCCCTTCGACATATCGTTGGTACGGCTCTTAGTACCCTCCTTGATGTAGTGAACGGCGTTATCCATGTCGAGGATAAACATATAGTCGGCCAAGCCCATGAAGTCGAGCGTCTGATCCCAAATGAAGTTAATCTCACCGAAGGTGTCCTTGAACTTCTTGAAGGTCAAATCGAACTCTGACTCTACGCTCATGTGAATCTGGCGGTTCTGTCCGGGATTGATGTTCTCCAGACGCTCGATAGCGTTCTTACCGCAGAAAGCGAAGGCGCGGTTAGAGGTGGCAAAGTCGGTGAACTGCAGCTTAGACAGAGCAATAAGGTCGCTCAGAGTGTACTCGTCGCCAATGGCGTAGTGGTTGGGAATCTGTGACATCAGACCCTCAGAATAGAACACGTCCTCTACAGAACCGTCCTCATTCATACGCTTACGCTTGGCCTTGACACCGAACCAGTAACCACGCTCTACGCGCATATCGTCCTTGATAGAGGCATCTTCCAAGAGGTTGGCAACCTTGACGGGATACTTCTTCTTGGCAACCTCGAACTCATCGGTAAAGGTGACGTTCCAACCGTGCTTCTGCAGGTAGACCTCACGCTCACGGGGCTGGAAGTTGTCGGGAGTAACGAGAAGCTGGCTCTCACTCATAGCGTTCCACATACCGACGATGTAAGCACCGGCAGCGATGGCGGGAACGGTCTGATAGTCGTACTCGTCGCCCGTCTGACCCTCTGTTGCGGCAGGGCCGTTGATAGCCTGCAGCGTTACGCCGGTCTTGTCGCGCTCGATAACCTCCAATACGAGGAAGTTGCCGTCGTGCTCTGACTGCGAACCGGGTTTGAAACCACCCATAGAAGGAATGGCAAGCAGGTCGTACTTACGGAACACAAGCAGATTACCCGAGAAGTTGCTCTTGGTAAGCTTGATGGTTGCACCTGCGCTGATGTTGGTCGTTACGGTGCCGTCCAGAGTCTCACCGCCTACACGGGCGTGCATGATAGAGTAATTGGTAACGCTCTGCGTCTTTGATACGCGGCTCAGAATACGCAGGAAAGGAACCTTATAGGGGCGAATCTGAGTAATTTTCTCTTCACGCTCCTGGTCCTCCAAACCACCCTCACGAATCTGGGTGGCAGAAGCCTGCGTACCTGTCAAGTCCTGACCGGCCTTGTCGCCACCGGGCATCTGACGGTCATTTACATCTTCGTCGGCAGGCTCATGGTCTGCGGCGGGATCGGCCTGCTGCATATTGTCGGTAGCAGGGTTCTCAATAGTGCCGACAGCCATTGCGCCGCCGCCACACATGATTGCGACTACTGCAAGCATATAGCTCAGCACTCGCCAAAAGGAATGATACTTTTTCATGTTGTACATTGTTTATTAATAAATAATGAATTAGGAATTGCGTTTCACGAAGTCCATCAGACTCTCTTTCTTGTTACCTCTCGGAGTCGCGTTCTGACCGCCACCCTGCGAGAACGTGGGAGGCACTTGCTTCTCTTCGAAGTTCTTCACTTTGTTGGCGTGCTTCTCGTTACGCGCTTGGATAGCGGCTTCCTCTCGGGCGTTTGCCATATCCTGGTCGTAGTTCATGGCGTGCATGATGGCAGTCCAAGTGTCCTTGCTTACCTCTCCACTCCATGCTGGGAGCCAAACTTCATCCCAGAAGTACTCCAGCATACGGTTCTTTTGCTCGTCGCTGATACCGTACTCCTGCTGCAGAGCGTCAAGCGTCTCGATGCTGTTGGCGATGGCGGCGTCTTTGGCGGCTTCTGCGGCTTCACCTTCGGCCTGCCGCTTCGTCCATTCGCCGAAACCATCTGTCACCTGCTGCATCACTTCGGGGTCATCCAAAGCAGCCTTGATGTCGATGCCGTTCTTTGCCATCCACACAAGGGGGTTTTCCTCATCGTCCTGCAGCATAGCACCAAGCCAGCGGTGCTTGTCGAGAATACCGGAGAGTTTCTTACCGCTTTCTTTCAGCTTGCGGTAACCTTCGCGCTCTTCGGCCATACGGCCATAACGGGCTTCCTTATCCTCAAAGTCTACGTCGGGATTGTCCTCGCCAAACATTGAGGCATACTTGTCGCGGTTCGGGCGCGGTGCTGGCTGTTCAACAGCAGCATTATCAGTAGGCTGGGTCTGCACCTCGGCCTCCTGATTCACCTTTTCTTTGTTCTTTTTGTCCATAATAAAAAGATTTACAGCGCAAATATCTGAAATTCTGAAAAGGTCTTTTCCTCGTCTCGGACAACACATTTTTAGATATTGCTAAATAAGCTTAATTACTCAATAAGGCAAAATCTACTATCCGAGACGAGGAAAACCACAGACCGCAAAAACCTATCTTTGCCCGCATAAATACAGAACTTATATGGCCAAGATTCGTTCTCTGTCACAGGTAATGCCGCATGGATTGCACGACTCCGTAAAGAGCCGTAAGCAAATGCGCACTACCGATATAGCTATACATCGCCGCAGACACCAAGACCACGACCTTTTCCGTCGCTGCGAACAGGCGTGGAACAACAAGGAAAACATACGACGAACCCGTGAGCGTGTTCTGAAATATGTCTACGAAGACCAGTGGGGCGATATTATCGAATACAAGGGCGGACACATTACCGAGCGTCGCTATATTCAGCGAAAGGGTAATGTTCCCTTGCAGAACAATATCATGATTTCCATACAGAACTCTATCGTTGGTCTGTATGCGAAACAAGCTGGCGAGCCTAACTGCTTTGCCGTCAAGAAGGATGGGCAATGGCTCTCTGACATGATGAGTGCCACCATGCAGACGAATTGGGTGAAGACCAAGCAGGCCGGCGCACTAAAGAATTGCTTTGAAGATTATATCGACGGCGGTGTGGCTGTCGCCCGAGAAACTTATGACGAAAGAGACGGCAGGCTTGACGCTTGGACGGACTTTATCAATCCTAACTACGCTTTTTGGGAGGCCGGTTCTGATGTGCGCATGACGGACTTGCGCATGATAGGCGTCTTGCATGATGTAGCACCCGGTCAGCTTTACCGTCAGTTCTGTAATCGTCAGTTTGGTTGGACGTTCGAAGAGATTAACGATGTGTTCAACATCAATTCCGACGAGTACCACCGCTTCTATCGTTCTTCCAACCTGCAGCAGAATGAGCAGGACAAACTTGATTCTGTCTCATTTGAAAAGCCGTCTGACAATTCCCTTTGCAGACTGATTGAGGTTTGGACGAGAGAATCGAAGACACGCTATCAGTGCTACGACCCCATCGCAGAGAACGCTGACGAGGTGGAGTATCGTGTGGAGATTAAGGACATTTGGCACGTTCAGCAGGAGAACCAAGAGCGCATCCGTCAGTGCCAGGAGGTGGGTATGCCCGAAGAGGATTGGCCGCTTATTCAGTACGAACTGATTGAGGATGAATATTGGTACTATACCTTCATGGCCCCCGATGGTACGGTGATAGCCGAGGGTGAGACACCTTACGAATCCCATTCCCACCCCTTCACAATCAAGCTCTATCCCTATATCAATGCCGAGGTACACCCGTTCATGGGTAACATCATCGACCAGCAGCGATACATCAACCGCCTTATCATCATGCACGACATGGCGGCTCGTTTTGCAGCAAAGGGCCTTACCATCTTCCCCGTAGAGAATATCCCGGACGATATGAACAAGGAGGACATTGCAGAGGAAATGACGGAGTATGACGGAATCTTGTTTATTCAGACCAACAAGATAGACCCGAAAGTACGCCCCGAGGTTATTTCCCACGGTGCTGTGCAGATTGGTACACAGGAACTCCTGCAGATGGAACTCAACCTTGCAAGGGATATTACCAACGTATCAGGTGCGCTTCAAGGCAAGACACCTTCTGCCGGTACGTCAGCAGCGCGTTACGCACAAGAGACGCAGAACGCCACCACGTCACTTGCTTCTCTCTTGCAGGACTTCACGCAGTTCACTGAGGACATTGCACAGAAGAAGTGCATGATGATTAAGCAGTACTACCGCAAGGGACGCTTGGTTACCAACAAAGACAAGTCGGCTCTTATCGAATACGATAACCTCTCTGCACGCGACGTTGACTTTGAAATCAATATCAAGGAGTCTGCGGCTACGGCGGCTTTCCAGACTTACATGAACGATACGGCCATGCAGCTACTCCAGTTGGGAGTTATCAATGTCAAGCAGTATCTCTCGGCTGTCAACCTGCCGTTTGCCGATGACCTCCTGCAGCTTATCGAGCGCGACGAGGCACAGCAGATGGCTATGCAGCAGCTTGCAGCACAAAGTCCCGACATGGGCGCAGTCAATAACGCACAACAAATGTTACAGGCAGCATGAACATACAAGTAAATATCCTCACTCTCGACCAAGCCGTGAACCGTCAGCTTGCGGCAATAGGCAAACGCGCAAGAAATGCCGAAGGAAAATCTATCTTCTCCGACATCACGCCGTCCTCAGCAGAGATAGAAACCATCCACGACTTCTACGCTGATGCCGTCACGCTCCTTAATACCACCTCGCAGTACTTCGTCGAGGCCACCACGACACCAACCGAGGACGGCCAAGCTATCGGTGTGGTAACACTCACATTCCCCAATAATCATAACATCGCTATGAACACTACCCTCGTTGTTGCCTTTACGACCTTCCTCGTCGCCTATGCCGTCTATGCCTGGCTTTCTATCGTCAACCCGGCAGCGACTGAGCGTTATCAGCAGGCCATGCGCGAGAAGCTGGAGGCACTGATACAGATTATCTTCCATAAGACACCGCCTAACCATGAGTACGTCCTCGACGTACCGCCGTCCATCAGCTCACCAGGTTCACTACGGCTGGGTTTCAACGAGCAGCGTATCATCGCTTACACGCTCGGCTCCGACGGTATCGACGATTTGGAGATTGTCAGCAGCTCGGAATACATCACCGTCTATAAGAACGCTGACCGGACTTTCTCCATCATCAACGCCAACACTACGGCAAATCCCGTCGTGGCTACCGTCACCATCAGACGCGGAGAGACCACCATTCTTGAAGTCATCGCCGTTACAGCCCTCACTCAGTCCGCAGGTGCTACCATCGTCACTAACCCGATACTGATAGGTCTCAGAACCTTGTCGGACAGCATCGAACTGCAAACAGGCGACACGCGCAAGATAACCTACACGGGAACCATCACAAGCATCGCACCTTCAAGCAATTTAGCCGCCGCCGAACTAATCACGGAGAACGGCCAGACAAAGATACTCATCACAGCTGGAGCCAACGCTGGCCGCGAAACCTTTATACTCTACGGTGCTAACGGCTGGTCGTACACGCTCTATTGCAACGTCAAGGAGCAGCAGGCAACCCTGCCGAAGATTAACCACTCTTCACTCGCTGCAATCCGTGTCAATGAGACCTTCGACATTCCTTACACCCTCGGCTCTGATAATTTCGACGATATATACATGACGGCATCTAACAGCGCCGTAACACTCCAAAAGGTTGTCACGCCAGCATCGGGAAGCACGCCAGCATCTTACAAGTACGTCGTGACGGGTGTAAACGTCGGTTCTGCAACCATTCGCGTGACCTCTGCCAGACACCCGGAAATCAACACCTATATTACTGTGCGTGTTACGGCCGTTCACGGACTGCAGGAGCCACATATCTACGTCACGGAGAATACTATCAATACCGTGGCTGGAGCTGACCCGACGCGCATCCTCTTCTATCCCGGCGAGACGGGCGAGTTTACCGTTACATCGTCAGACTCAACAAAGGTTGCTGTTTATAAGGGTAACGGCTATGTTGACATCAAACCGCTGGCCGCTACAGCAGCAGGTTCGCCCGTCACCATCACCTTCACCAACAACGCCACCGAGTTCCAAGACAATAGTCATAACAACTGGATGCAGACTATCAGCGTCAGCGTCGCCGCTATACCTGCCGTCATCACACCGCCCATCATCTATTGGCCGGACAGCCTGGTACTGAAAGAAGGCAGTATCGGTATTTCCGTGGAGTATGCGCTCGGAAATGATAGCGTGGACGGCTTTACTACATTAAATGGCGGCGGATGTTCTTCGTCCAATACTAATGTCGTTACAATAGCTCAAACAAGCAACGGTTTCAATATAACGCCACATGGCATCGGTTCGGCTACCATCCATATCTGGGACATATTACACGGCATCGACGTCTATAAGAACGTCGTGGTGGAATGGCGTGAGCCCGAGCTGCTAAACGGACTTCGTGATAACGACGAGCTGTATCTGCCGGAGGTCTATGAGCCTGCAAGCGGCTTCGATGCAAGCGACACCGATACCAACCCGACAATAGGAACCAACGGACTTGCAATCGAGTTCAAGGCAGCCTCGTCTGGCACTTATAGCTATAATGTGTACCCGTCTGGTTGCGCCGTATGCAGAATAGACACAATACAGAACATCGGCGGCCCATATACAAAGAAACTCGTTGTCTTTGCGCTTGAAGAGGGTCTGACATATATAACTGTACGTTGCGACAGTGCTTCCGGAAACTCATGGTCTTCGCGCTTCATTCTGCGTGTAGGACAAGCAGCGGCAGACACGCCTACGTTACAGTCGCCCGATATTTCCTTCTCTGATTTTTATTTCAAAGCTACATCAAGAGATCATGAGGGTCGCTGTCCTATCCTCACAAATACAAGGTACCTTCCTGTTACGTATTCTTCATCCAACACTTCTGTGGCTACCGTAGACCGGACAACCGGGGCCGTAACGTTTGTTGGAAACGGCACAACAATTATTTCGGCAGCTTTTGCTGGCAATGATACATATTACGCCTTTACTGCACAATACAGACTTGATGTCGATGTTGAATGGGGTGTTCAAGAGTTTACTGCCAATGACAGTGATGGTGTGTATTATTATAAAGGTACTATCGAAGGAGTTACTAACCCGATATTCATGTATGATTCGCTCGGTACTGGTGCAGTCGTTCTCTTTACAAATTCAGACGGAGATTCTTTGTATTGCTATGATGAATCAGAAGAAGAGTATTATCTTGACACCCAGAATACCGTCGATTCAACGGCATTAGGAAATATAGAAACGGCTGTCATGGACGCCCTCTCCAGATATGAGGTAAGTGTGAGCGCACATACATCAACCAATAGCGTGCCGTCCGAATACCCATCAGCCTATATTCTCCCCATCCCGTCAAGTATGCAGCCTACCGAAATATCCAACTCTGCACCAGACGGCCTGTATTACCTTAAAGGTACTGTCGGTTCAGTCGGCAGAATAACCAACCCTGTATTCAGCCTCTCAAATGGAACAATCACGCTGTTTACAGACTCGGACGGTGCGGCTACCTATGTATATGACGAAACTACGGGTGAAGTCACAGCCTCATCGTCTGTCGGCTCAACGAACTTAGAGTATGCAATATGGTCTATTTACTACACGCTGTTGAGTTATGTCAGTGGGGCGTCATTCAACCGCCAGACGTCCGTCGGCACACCTTCCGGCACACCGACGCACTTTATTAATAAGGTTACACCGACACTCAACGGCAGCACCTCGCGCAACGTTGTTATCAACGACTATAATACTATCAGTGTTAACAATGATGCCGTTTACAGTGCCTTGTCATCTGATGACAGCATAGCATCGGTGGAGGCAGACGTTGGTAGTGCCTTCGTTACTGCCCTCGCAACGGGTACGGCAACCATTACCATCGTGACACTCACCGGAGAACAGTTCACTATCACCTACACCGTTACAGCAACACTACTGCCCTCGATAGACGGCAATACATCGCGTAGTTTGACGGTGGGTAATACTGACACTATCTCTGTCAACAACGGCACTATATCATCCGTCAGCGTCAGCCCAAGCTCGGGCACATTGACAGCCAATCTGTCTAACGGCTCCGTGGTTGTTACGGGCGTCGGTGCTGGCTCTGCCACCGTTACCATCACGACAACGGACAACACCACACTCACGGTCACTTATACCGTATCGGCAGCAGCGTCTAACACGATAACCGCCTATAGCGGACAGCGCAACGTGTTTGCGTATCTGAATAAGACGGTAACTGTTGATGCAGGTATTCCGTTAACAGTTGAAAATCCGATTGTGTACATTGATAATGACGGGTATGTATATGCAGTGTCAGACAATAGTAATTATCTCCTAAAATATAACACAAGTAGCAATCAGGTTGAGCAAGGCCCATACTGTCCAAGCAGCAACAATTCTCGCCCCCAAATTATATGTGATGCTGCAGTAGCTGATTATGGAACTCTTGTCGAGAAGAATAACGATTACAGGAAATATTTCGCCACATCTAACGTCCTCGTCCTTTACTCTATCAGCTCGTCACAGGGACAAGCCAACCCCGGAGGTAACGCTGGCGGCGGCGCTTAAACAGGCTAACTCAAAACAACTAACATCATAAAGTTATGAATACACTAACCCTTACCCTCAACAAAGAAAACATCATTTCTGCGGTCAAAGCTGATACCTACATCACAGGACGGGCTGACAAGTCAGTTGATGCAGTAAAGAACGCTGCCGTTGCCTACAACGAGCAGGCTGGTGACGATGCCTATCACGAAGTTAAGCTGTTCCGCACGCTCCGTGAAGCTCTCTCTAAGTTCGAGGCCAACCTCGCCGAGTACGTCGATACCTCAGACCCCAACGCACAGGTAACGAACACACTCAACAAGGACAACGAGACATTCACGGTCAGTATCACCGTAGGCTCTCGCTTCAACAAGGCGTTTGCTCCTACGCTGTCTGCCCTCGCCGAAAGCTACATTATCAATATGATGCTGTACTCTTGGTGGCAGTCGCTCAAAACGTCTCTCGCCAAAGACTACTACGGCTTTGCTAACGATTCACTCATCGCCGTGCAGCGTCTCTTGTCGAAGTCAGCACCATCGGTGTCTGCCAACAGCTATAACGCCCCGACTGGCGAGGTCGTTGATTCGTCGGCTTCGCAGACCTCCGGTAGCGACACGACCACCGAAGAGCAGACAGAAGTGACTAACCCCTAACAATCTGACCTATGTATATCCGTCTAACCCTCATCAAGTCTCTCATCGTCGAGGCCATCAAGAATGAGACCTACCAACGTGGCAAGCTCGACAAGACACCTGCGGCCACGGGCACGCCCGGCAGCGCACAGGCTATCTCGCAGGCTTACCATGAGACAGCAGGCGACGAGACCTACCATGAGCGTATGATTGAGCGCTCCATCGTCTCTAACCTCGCCGACTTCAAGACACGTATCTCCGACTATCTCACCCAGACGGGACAGACAGCCGCGGATAACATCACGCAGACAACGGACGGCGATAACATCATCCTCACGCTCTCCGTGTCCGACCGCTTCAACACCTCGCACACCGACGACCTTGCGAAGCTGGCATCCGAGTATATCGTGAACGCCAGCCTTATGGACTGGTATCGCCCCATCGACGAGAAACGTTCTGCCCTCTATGCCTCATTCCTCGACCGAAACATTACTGCCGCACACCGATGCTTTACCAAAGTAGCCCCACAAGTCCCTTCGCCGGCCTATACAACCGGTCTCGACATCGACGGCTCTGCCATAGATATAGAGCCTGGAGAGGAAGCAACCGTAACCTACGCGCTATCGGATGGCGCTATAGACGATATTGAGGCGCGTGTGGCTAACAAGTGTATCTGCACTATCGGACGTTCTGACGATGGCTTCACTATCAAGGGACGCAGACGCGGACACACGCTTGTGGAAATCTTCTCGCGTCACAACGACGAACTTTCGCGCACTATTCATGTATTCGTAACCGACCATAGCTAAATATCATGGATAAGGTAATACTTCACGAACACGGACGCTACCGCCCCGTCATGCCCGACCACCCCAAGCCGGACGACAACTGGCCGTATCACGGACACCCGACAACACCTTTCGACCCCGAGTTTGGTATCAAGAACCCGAAAGTCGAAAGACATATCTTTGTGCGTCATGAGAACATCTTCTTTGCTATCGACGCGCAGTTAGGTATGATTGCCCGGGCACGACGCAAGCCGGACGGCACGGAAGATGAAACCATCGCCCATGCTACCGAGGCTTTCCGTCCCATGTTCTGCAGTTGGATAGATACACACATAGGCGAGGCAAAGACAACCATGTCTGCCTTTGTCCTTGAACGTTTCCGCAAGGGGGTGGTGAACGACATCAAGGATTCCGAGGAAACGGACATCGCCTTACTCATGCCTAAGTGGTACGACGATACAACCTTCAAGCAGCTAAAGGACGCCGTGAATAACTATGTCGTAGATGCAACGCTCTATGACTACTTCGCTATTACTTTGACTGCGAAAGACCCCGTGACACAATCCAAGGAGGTGAGCAAAAACAACCTTCTCGGAGAGATTAAGAAGCTGGCTAACATGGCAAAGCCGGGTTCTGTCAAGAAGAAAATGAAACCATTCTGATGAGAGACGTAGGACAAGATGTAAGGCGGAACCAAACCGCTTGTGTGAAGCTATCAAAGACCGTGCAGGGACTGATGGCAAACTGGACTGAGGACAATTTCGTGAACTTCCAAGAGACGATGGACCTCATACGAGAGGGTGCGCCCGTGCAGTGGGTAAAACTCTACATGGAAGCCGTCAAGATGGGTATCATCAAGGAAACGAATGTCAATATCAATATCAACCGCCAGCAGGACCACGAAAACCTGCAGGCTCTCGTCCGCACACGAATACCTCAACTCCCCGAGTCTGGAACCTATACGCCTTACGAAGAGGTCAAGCCACAGGAATACGCTAAACTTACGGCCAACGACAAAACCAAAGAGCAATGAACGAGAAACAGCAGCAGCTTACCTTTGAGAAGGGAATAACCACTATCCCCTCCGATTCTCTGTGTTCTGACAACGCCTTGGAGAACGAGACCAACCTTATCTATAGGGATGGTGAGCATCATGTTATCCAATCGCCAGAGTATGAATTTGGCATTAACGGTACTCTGTTGTTTGTTCACAAGCTGCCCGGTGGTGGGGAGAAATATATCTATGAGGGTGCTAACGCTGATACTAACAACGCCTATCATCTGTTCATCTACGGCTCCCCTAATAGTATCGGCGGTAGTGCTCACACCAACAACTTAACTCCCAAGGATGTAACAGCCATCGGCAAGACGCTCATCGTGAACATGAGCGGGGACATCAAGTATTTCTTGTGGAACGGGACGGGGTATAAGAGCCTGGGAAAGATTAAGGAGCCCGATACGATGCAGTTTATTGTCGCCAACGATGGAGAGATAGGCGAGGCGGCCCCGTATTCTTCCGATCAATACAATACATATAATTATGGGCGTGCAGCATACGTCGTAAATCAGAAAGAATATGATAATCTGGTACTCGGTCTTTATAGCAAACTGGTTAAGAAAGCCGCCGAGAACAAGCGTTTCGTCAAGCCCTTTGTGATACGTTACGCCGTAGAGCTGTACGACGGTTCCTATACCTGTATCTCAAATCCCATCATCTGCTATGCAGGCGTGAGGTGTAATGCCCGTGCCGTGAGAAACGCAAGCGACGGAAATGCGGTATCAACATCCATGTTTCTGAGGACATTTCAACTGCGGTTCTTAGCCAAGTACGACTACACCGACTACCAGGACATCGTAAAAGATGTTGTTGTCTTCATGTCCGAGGGCGTCAACCTTTATAATCTTGCTACAAGTCAGACTATGATAGCGAAATGGAACGATAACGAATCTGGTATCTATGCTGATGAAGTTAGCGGAAACGTATATTCTTCTTATGACTGGAACTACTATCCTATTCGAAATGATGCCAATTTTCAACCGCTAACCCCTGCAGGAGAGAAAGCCATCGAGGACGGTCTGAAAGGTGCAAGCAACTTCTACAAGATAGCAGAGCTTGGCATGAAACAGGACACCGACGAATATAAGGATATAGACGAGTACATTGACACCAATATTCTGACTAACCTCACATCGCAGGAGAGGCTGACGCAGGACTACTTCACGCACAGCGTCATATCGAGCGACGAGATGCTGACGTACAACAACCGACTGCTGCTTACCAATGCCAAGCGCAGTTTCTTTAGCGGCTTCAAGTTCTTCTCGGCGTGGGGTGCTGGAAATATCAGCGCGTACAAGATTTATGTCTATATCAAAACAGATTCCGGCGACCGCGTCGTATGCAGCGGCGAATGGCGGACAATGCGTAATATAGGACACTACATCTACTATCCGGACCCGAGAGCGTATAAAGCCGTCATATTCAAGAACGGTTCCTATTACGGAACGGTCAAGTTAAAAGAGCATCCCGGCCTGAACGGCGCGTATTACTATAGCGGCTTGCCTCGCGATTATTCCACAGGAACATCATTCGCGCCGCCGACAGAAGAAACTACACCTACTGAGCCGACGGTCAGCAACGAGCCGGAAACGCTTGTCGGGCGTATCTATGTGTCCGAGGTCAACAACCCGTTTACCTTTACCTCTCGCGGCGACATCACCGTGGGCAACGGTAAGATACTCGGTGCCGCGGCTTTGACGCAGGCCCTTTCACAAGGTCAGTTCGGTCAGTACCCGCTCATCGCGTTTTGTACTGATGGCATCTGGGCACTCTCGGTTAATAGTGAAGGTGTGTTTACGTCTGTTCATCCCATGTCGCGCGAGGTGGCCTTGGAGAGTAACCCGTGCATCACGCAGACGGACGGAGCGATATTCTTTGTCTCTAAGAAGGGATTGATGGTTGTTGTAGGTAACGATGTAAGATGTGTATCAGAACAGCTTAGTGGAAAGAGTGTCATCAACTTCGATGCTTATTTCTCCAATTGTATGATAGCCTATGACTACCGCGACTCTCTCCTTTGGATATTCAACGCTGACTATAATTCCCAGTATGCACTCGTCTACTCAATTAAGACGGGTACGTTTGCGTGGAAAAAGCTCGATTCAGAAGAGGCGAATAATGTCATCAACAATTACCCGGACTATCTCATACAGGACAATGTAGGTTCTGTTTACTCTCTGTATCATAGGGTTGCACCAGTCAACGACACAATACCCTATAACGCTTCAATCAAGACACGCCCCATGAAGCTGGAGAATGCCTTGGCCTTGAAGTCCATCATGCAGATAAGACATATCTATGATTTCTACAAATATGCAACCATAGGTCTAAAGATTGAAGCGTCCAACAATATGAGAGAATGGGAAACGCTTCGTTCTCTCGGTGGAACACCTTGGAAGTACTACCGCTTCACATATAACTTTGATGGACTACAGGCCGCTGATACCTTCTCCGGCTCAATACTCATAACACAAGAACGCAGAACGAACAAGCTGAGATAAAAAAGCGGGGAAAAGAAAAATCCCCCGACTTTCATTCATAATGTAGCACCACCCACTTTACAAACGATTGCCACGTAGCAGCACGTCGGGGGAGATAAGTCCCGTTAAGCTGTTACGCGGCATTGTCGTCGTTATGGATGGTGCGGGTGCAAAGGTAATGAATTAAATCGAATCAACCAAAATTTGCACTTATGAAAGTGGTCGAAATCTTGAAATTAGGTAGAAATTGGCTGGAATTGCTGCAAGATTCCTGCATTAAAGTCACCGATGTGCGTTTCCTGGATATGTACGAAGAGTATCTTTCCATGACTGACGAAGGACTAAAGATGTCGTATATCTCCGCCTGCCTCTCAGAGAAGTTCCGTATCTCTGAGCGTCAGTTCTTCTATCTCATCAAACGTCTCTCGCAGGACTGCAAAATCGTTGCAGTGTGAATTTCCCGTTTGTTGCCTCACCTTTGTTTCTATTGCCTATCTTTGCCCCTGTCAATGCGCATGGCAAGGTAACTTATTTATTCACTCTCTAACACAAGAACAATTATGGCATTAGACATGAACGATTTGGCTGCTTTGAAGAGTATGGGAATGTCGCCCTACGAGCAGTTCAAGACACAGCACATGCAGGCTAAGTCTCACACCTCCGGCATCGGAGTTACAGGACTTGTAACGGGTATCGTCGGCACGGTAGCAGGCGTGACGGCATGGATTTTCGCCCCGTTGTATAGCAACGCCAAGGCTTCGCAGGCCAAGGAAGCTGCCATCGCCGCCAAGGAGATTGCCGCTATCCAGAACGGTGCTACCCAGCGTCAACTCGACCAGCTCACTTCTCTGTTTGCAGCCGAGCGTCAGGAGCGTATCAACGGCGACATCACGCTTAACGCTACCATCAACGACTCTGTAAGCGGTTCTCAGCAGGGACAGCTTACCGCTACACAGCAGGCAGAACTCGCCGCCTCGCAGGTGGCTACGCAGACCGTTATGACAGGCTTGATGACAGGCAAGTATTCTGAGAACCCTCAGAAGGTTGCGCTCTATCGTGACGCCCAGCCTTGCAACTGCCCCAATAGTTGCGGCTGCATGGGTTAAGCGGTAATTTTGGGAGGAATCCGCTTAATGTTTAGGAAACTATACAAACAAGCGGGTTCCAACCTTCTTAAAATCTAACACGGCAATGTTATGGTTCAACACGAAAAAGAAACAGAAGATGGAGTTTATACAGAATTATGTGCCAACGAGTAAGGCGCAGTTGCTTCAAGTGGCAATGTACTTCAACAACGGGGATATGAAGAAGGCGCAGGAAATGTTCGACTTCTATTCAAAGAATCTCAACATCCCAGACTTCGACCCCGTATCGCCCAGCTTCATGCAGCAGGTAAAGACGGGCGCAAACGACTTATTCTCATGGATAAAAGAGAATCAAAGTGACATCATCAACGGCTATCAGTTCATTCAGTCCGTCATTCAGAACCGTGGAGTGATACCGCCCGTGACGGAGGAAGTGCCGTTGGAGCCTATTAACGACTAATCAAAGATTTCACGGATTTCAAAAATATCAAACTTTTCACTGTCAAACTTTTCAAATTTATCATGGAAATCAAGAACATATCTTTCAATATCTACGCCAGCTCTGACGAAGAAGCGGAACGTGGCAGACAAGCTATCGTCAAGTTCATCAACATCATGGGACAGCACGGGGCGAGAGTAACTGGCAACAAGATCGCCGAAGCCGTGAGCAAGCTGAACTCCAATTCGTTTGTCACAAGCCAGATAATCAAATTCTTCAAAGGTTAAAAAGGAATCAGAAATGACTTCCTTCCCACAAAAAGGAACGAAATAAAGGAATAGAACTATGGAACAGGAACAGAAACAATTCAAATGTACGGGCGACTGCACCAAGTGCCACCCGGTACAACGTCAGTACTGCTCATCGCAGAAAGGCTACGACAACCAACGGCTATTGCTCGACCTCATGGGAGCCGTAGAGGAACTGAAAGCCAAGATAGAGGCCATACAGGACAATGAAGCCTTGGTGTTCGTGCCGGAAGAAAAATCGGAAATTCCGACTTTACCTACAGCGCAAGAAGGGGACGGCGCATAGAATAGACTCCCCGAAATAACTAACAACACAAAAACTAAACTTTATGAATGGTAACAATGGAAAGACATTCGTGGTCTCATTGACTACGGTGCCCGGCGGTACTGCCGCCAACGCCAACTATCTGCTGGCACTCGACCACTACACATGTGGAAACCGCAAGCTCTGCACGCAGGGCGAAATGTTCCCCGTCACGGCTGACCTAAAGGCAACGGCACTCGGTACTCCCGTAGATGTGGGCAACGGCTCGTTCTGCCAAGAGGTGCTTATCTCCGGCACTTGCACCTATATGCCCTACAAGTGCGGCTGTCAGTGCGGCGTCTGTCCTCAGACGGAAAACATCTATTGCGTGGTGTGTGTGCCCTGCTCGTCTAACGCTACGCCGACGCTTGCCATCGGTAACTCGGTAGCCTCTCCGACCAACGTACAGCCTTGCTGCAACGTGACTAACTGCATCGCCGTGACTACGACGCTGAACGTAACGACTGGAGCTTGATGAACTGGATAGATATTGCGAGTATAGTGTTCGTCTGTGTGACGGCAAACCATCTCGGACTGATAGGGACAATAGAGGAAATAATGGGGAAAATTCCCCTATTTAAGAAGTATGTTCCAAAATGGAACCACCTGCCTATTATCAGTTGCCCAAGGTGCTTTACACTCTGGTCTGTCCTCGCATACGGATTGTGGTCAGTCGGTTTTTCCGACATACCGCTGATACTCGCAGTATCTTTCCTCGCAAGCTATACCGCGATATGGCTTGAACTGCTTGAAGGATATATCGACACATTATACATGAAGCTATATGGGAAGATTACATCAGACAACACAGACGACACGACTGCCGCAGACCCCGACAAGGGTAATTCCGCAGGCTCCGTGTCCTAATTGTAGCAATCCTACAAAATCAGCAACTAAAACGAGAAGAAAATGAATCAAGAAGAAATGAAGCAGGAGTTTCATGCCCTCTTTAACTTAATGGCGAACTCCAACAAAGTAGAGTTTATGCACGCCTTCGGACAAGTGCATAAGGAAATGATGGACTGGTTCATAGCCAACAAGCCGGAACTGGCACAGGAATGGCTGGAGAAACTGGAGTCTATCAAGTGGAAGAACTACCTCACTCCCAAGGAGGCACAGCGCATCGTTGACAAGATGGAGCCGAAAGCACCTTGGACGAAAGAGCAATGGGCCAACGCCATGCAGCAGAAAGGCTTTGAACTGGAGAAAGAGCCTTGCTACAACCGCTGTGCCCTGTGGGTGACAATGAACATGATAATGAGCGATTCTTCGGAAACTCTCAGCAAGTACGTCGAGGAAGGCTATATCTTCAAACTCGTCTACGACCTGGCCGTGGATAAGCTGACCGACGCTGATTCACGCTTCAACGTCCGCGCCTATTTTGGTATCTGACACCTGCCGTGTTGGTACAACAAGGGCTGACATCTTCGTGGTGCCAGCCCCTATTATATTATAATGTACGCGCGAGGCTACTGAATCTTATCGAGTCCTCTTACGGTGTTCTCCATAATCTGGTCCATACGCATCTGAGCGGCTTCTTTCTGGGATTCGGTCTTCTTTGGATCGTCACAAATCTTCTTTTGCTTATTGTAAGCCTTCAAAGAGTCGCTCATTATTTCCATTTTGGTAGCCTTAATACTGTCCGCAATAGAAATCTCCTTCATTTTTGCAATCGGGTCTTTGGCACCAAATTCCTTCAACGAGTTCATCTGTGTCTTGAAGTCTTGCAACTGGTCTTTGTAGTAATACCACTTGTTCCTTGTTCTCGCCTGCTTATTCTGTTCTGTAGGAGAGTAATGAAACTTTCTTAGGATGGGAGTCTTGTCGCTTGATACGACATCTCTTAAAGTCGAGTTATCTTCTTTTATCATTCTATAGACGTGGGCGAGGTTTCCGGCAGTCTTACCAAGTCCTGCAAAGTAACTTTCCACAATGTGCTGAGCAATTGACGGGTCCGTCAGCCATCCATCCAAGCCTTTCTGGTTGTAATCGGCCTCAGAAATCATTTCCTCGTCAACTCCAAGCTTCTTCAACTTTTCCTCTGAGTAATCGTTGGTTGCTGCATTCCACTTCTTTGCAAGGCTCATATAAGCCTTGTTTACACTTCTATAAGCGCGTGTATGTCTTGGCTTTGAATCATTACCATAGTTTTCTTTCTCTATCGGTCTGCCATAATAATTCTCGTTAAAACCTATCTCCAGAATTGGCCTTGCTGCACTTGGAGTAAAGTTGACAAGCGGGTTTCCTGGATGCTCACCCATGAAGTCAATAGGCAGTATCTGCGTCAACTGCGTAGTCACATCCTTCCAAACAGGCTTCTCTGATTTTAGGTCTGGATATTCGGTGTATCCTGCTGCCATATCTCCAATACCATACATTGCTCTCAGTTCGATTGGAAGAGCGCAATACAAGAATTGTCCCTTGCCTATATACAGGCAGAGATTATTTCTTCTGATATATTCAGGAAGTTCGGCATAAGGATTCTTGATACCACCACGCTTGTCTTCGTCCTCCGAATCAATAAGACCTTGATTAATCCAACTCATAATGAAGGCACCAAGAGCAAAGCCGGTGAATACCGTGCTTGCCTTGATGGTGTGGTCTCTAAATAGCTTTGCGGCATTGTTCAATCCTTGCACTCCTGCATTATAGAACATGATGTAGTCTTGACCATACTGTGCGGTTCTTGCAGCTACAAGAGCATTCATCCTCTGCAGGACGCTTCCATCTTTATTTACATCGCGTGTCTTGTATCCGGCACCCTTGCGGTTGAAGTTTACGCTTACCTCCTTGGCATCACTGACGGAGCGTGTTATAGAGCGTCCCATCTGTCTTGATGTCATATAGGTGGCGAATCGTGCCATATTCTCGGCTCGCTCATTCATTACCTCAATGGCGTGTGGCAATAGGTCGAATATATCCTTGCCGCCTCTAACCAGCTTTCTGCCGACATCCGAAGCGGTAAGTTTGCCACTCTTCAAACTTTGCCAATCTTCCTTGGTTACGCGGTTTCTGATTGTATTCACGTTCTCCTTTACCAGCTTCTTCCACTTGTCGATGTTCTTACTTTCTACCCAACCAGTCTCACCGCCATTCTTCATAAATTCACTGAAATAGCGGTCAGTTGGGTTGGACATATTTAATTCGCCTTTCTTGTAACGATTAAATAGATTGGTTTTCATTAACGGAACCCCTGCGGCTACTCGACCGAAACCTCTACCAAAATAGTTAACCACCCATTGTGCAAAGTATTTTGAACTTTCTTTTATACCAATAGCAGATGCAGAGAATATCGCATCGCGCTCAGCGTTACTAATTATAAAGTCTGGGTTATATGAAGTGGCTAACTTTGCAATGACATTCTTTATACTCGACATATACGCAAAGTTACCTCTGCGCTCTGCCTTCAACTGTCCGTTGATGGCTTGTGCTGCTCTCGGACTACCATTGATGATGAACGAATGCTTTTCACCGTTTATCCACACATCAACGATATGCTGTGCTTTATGCTCTCTGTCCGCAGGACGGAAAGGAATGTTGCTATTCTGACGAACACGCTTTGCATCGCCAGCGGCCTGCTTGGTTTTCATGTCCTGATTATACTGCTCAATTATCTGTGCAATATCATCGGCCTTGGCTCCCTCGGGAATATCGGGGAACTTTTCTACCCATATTTCGTTGCCTGCTGGATTGTACTGCTTCTCTGCCCACAGATAAGACAACTCGGTTACAAGTCTGTTGTCTGCCTCCACTTCGTTATAGTGGTTACGGACAAATCTTGCAAACGCCTGCTTCATCTGATTTCTCAAAGCGCGATTGATGGCATTACTACTCATGGCACCCAAGGCTGCAAATACGTCTATATCTGCAAGGCTCTCGCGTCCCTTGGCATTCATCAGAACGGGGCCTGCCCACTTGCGGTCGCTTCCGTGTTCTTCCAAATAGTCGTAGACCTCTTCGGCGGTCTTTTCGTTATAACCCCTCAGAGGAACATACCACTCGAACATCTGACTTACCTTGTCGTGCTTCTCCTTGGAATCAATACCGCCCTCATATTCAGTGTCAAGCCCGAACTGAGAAACGGCCTTTGTCTTATCCCAAAGATTCTTGACACGCGCATCGCCAAGCATAGATTCTATGCTCATCACTTCGTCTATAGCATCTGAGTCTACTGTCTGGTCCCAAACGCCGTATAAGTCTGTAAGACCAGAGTAATCTTTATCTCCAACCTTATACTCCGGCAAGTTGTGCTTTATCCAGTTGTCGACCTCTTCAAAGTACTCACGGAGGTCTATATCTCCCCTTCGCAATTCGTCTCTGAGGTCATTCATGGTAACGAGATAGTCCTGCTCTAATTGGTCGGCCTTTGTTTTGTCTGTATTCCTAATGTCGCGCAGGGAGTCTCTGACGAACAACACGCGGTTGCGCTCCAAACCATGTTTCTTAATCATGTAGAGCTGCAGGTTTTTCAACTGCTCATCAACGCCCTTACCCATATCAGGAAGGATGGCGGCTACGGCCTTATCCAAAGGCTCCATATAGTCACGGTTGAAGAGGAAGTCAAGCTGCTCTTCCTTGCTCGACATTTGGTTTTCCAACAACACAAAGTTTTCTGCTGACGGAATATCTTCTATCTTCTTTACACCACTGATTGAGCGCATCAACTCTATAGCGCTTTGCATAGCGTCGATATGCGCCTCTTTCCATACATATCCTATGCGCTTCAATGAACGCTCATAGTTCCTGCGCTGGTTCTTGACGGATGGGGTGTGTCTGAACAAAGTCTTTCCGCTACCGGGGAAGTATGGCACATAACTCTCCGTGTTGTCGGCAGCACCTTCACTATCATAGGCAAACTCGCCATTCTTCACCTTGGCTTCGTATTTCTCCTGTCCGAGTTTGTATAGCAAAGCTTCGCGCTCAATCTGATTCATGACATTGCCCTTTTCAAGATTGTGCTTACTCAGCCACACCATATACTTAACGTCTGATATACTCGGACTCATGGTGAAGCCTACACTTCTCAAAGCATCGGTCATAACGTTCTTCACCTTCTGCCACATCGACAAATCGCCGTAGCCCTTTTCTGCTGCATCAGCAAGGAACTCGTCAATAGTGCGGTATGTATCGAAACCGTTCTTGGCAAGGTTCTCTTCCATGTACTTGCTTAACTCTTCGTTCTTCAAGTCAAAGAGCAAAGAGCGCATATAACTCTTATACGCCTTCTCTCCAAGCAATTCACGGAAACCATAATGTCCTATAGTCTCGTGGGCAATAGTCTTCTCTGCATCGTAGGTATCTTTGACGTGAGGAAGATACAGGTAAATCTTCTTCTTGCCATCCTCACCAATCTCTACCCAACCGGGAACTTCTTTGCCAGCCGCGATAGCGTCCTTGACATCCTTATTCTTAATCTGGTCGGGAGAGGTAATAGCCTCAAAGTCAACATTCAGCTTCTTGGCAAGCTTTCGTCCTGCCTCTTCCTTTCGACGGAAATCAGCGTCAATAGTATTCTCGCTGCCACGGCTACGCATACGGGTTTCTGTTTCTTCGACATCTTCGAGCATGAAGCCGTCTTTTCCGTAAACATCACCCTTGTATTGTTCGTTATACTTGGCGTTGGCGTCAATAACGACAACGGAGCCATCTTTCTGCTCTACAATATTCCCATGATGGGTATCTTTGACATAATACTTTTCGTTTCCAAACTCCAACCCGTCGCCGTAAATGTCGGACATACCCCTTTCTTCAAAGTATTGTTCAACCTTCTTGTCGATGCCATTCTGGAAATACTCTTCCATACTATACTGCTTGCCTTGGATAAAAGGCTGCTCGACAACAACATTAAACCTACCTTCCTTGTCACGGGAGAATCCGACAACCTTATAAGCTGATTCAGGGAAAAGCTTATTAAAGACTTCGATATTTCTTAAAGCCTTTAATAAACCGCCATCGTTACGCTGGTATGGGTCGTTGAATTTTGTGATAGTCTTTCCGTCGGGCGAGAGATAAACACGGCTCTCACCACCCTTGGTAAGCATCTTTCCGTCGTAGGAAGATTTGGCAAACTCGTCCTCTTCCTTCCAATAGCCGGATGCCTTAGCCCAGTCTTCTACGGATTTTTCTATCTGCGCTCTTACAGGTTTGTCTGCATCATGCTCCGCGCGAATTGAAGCTGCTGCTGGAACTCCTCCCTTGTCTGCGGATATGATTTCTGCACCGATATGCGCCGCTGTAAGGCCTGTGCGCCCGCTTTCCGTATCTTCTCGTCCAAGGCGTGCTCGCCCGGAAACGACTCTTGATGCAAGTTCGTTGACTGTCTCATTGTACTGCTCTCCTTCTTTTTGGGGCAAAGATAAGAATAAATCCTCAGACTTCTCGTCTTTGCGCTCGTTATTTAACTTTTGTTCGGTTTTCTCTCGCTTGCGGAATCTTGTTGTCGGCTTATCCTCCAACTGCATGGTCTCGGCATTGAACTCCTTGCCACTCTCGCGGTCAAAATCATACTCTACCTTCTGGTCGGGGTGTTCCTCGTTCCAATCGTCGATAACCTTTCTCGCCTCACGATCGCTCATGATACGATTAGCCTTGAAAGCACCGGCAACATACCAACCGATACGGTCGGCCTGCGAAGCTTCCTTGTTGGCATTGGTTGCCTTCATGTAGAAACCATCCTCGGGGATATGTGTCGGTATGTCCTTGTCGGGATTCATGTTGGCCTCGTTCTGATAGTTCTTGTCGGCAGGCACTTCGCCCTCAACCCAAACAAATTTGTCATCACGAAGGTTTCTGTCCCTACCCTTGCCTATCTGACGCATGGAAGGTAATGAGCCGGCGTGCCAACCTGGGCGCATAGCGAACTCGCCAACTTGACCACTTCCATTGATACCAATGTTCATATACTTGCGGTTCTCGCCCTCATATCTGCGCTGACCTCTCTCGGTGGCTGATATTCTCACAAAACGCTGCCCGTTGGCGGCTGCTTCGTTAATCATGTCAACAGACGGGTTCTTTCCAACCTTAACGCCTTTCTCTTTTGCATACTCTTCCAGCGTCTTATAAGTTCCATTGGCATAATCGACAATGAAAGTACCCTCCGGCATCTTCTTCAAGATGCTCATGTCGGGACTATCTGCATCGTACCACTTACCCAACTCCGTGGGATTTGCTGAATCAATAAACAGAGGATAAAGCTTGCCGTCTTCCCCTAATCTCATCAGCTTATAGACCTTCTGTGTCTTCTTTGGCTCTTCTTTCTCTCTCAGACGGAAACGGGTGGTAGTTCCCGGCTCCTGCGTCGTACCATTCAGACTGTCAGCAAACTTTCTTGCATCTTCCTCGGTCTTGAAGTGGAAAGCTTTCTTGAATCGGTTATAGTAACCGTCATACGCCTTTGCTCTACGCTCTACGGCGCGGTAGTCGTTATCGCTCAATCTTGCGCCATTGTAGCTAACAAGGTGCATATCATCGCCAGTACGGGTGTTCTTGTCAAGCTTATACTGATAGTCGCTCTTAGGCTGTGCCCCTCTTTGCGCAATATCTCTTATCTGCTCAACGACGGTTGATGTCCGAGCATTTACGGGCTCATTCAAATCTAACTTCTCGCCAGTCTGCCAATCAATACCTGCATTTCTGAGGATATTCTTTGAGCGCTCCGACAGTCTGAAATCATTGCTGTGTGCGGCAACAATATTCATTCTGATACCATCCTCAGTTAGACTTGAATTGTTCGGATTCTCTCTGACTGCTGTTTCGGCAATAGTATTAATGCGCTCTCTCTTCTCTTGACGAATACGCTCGGTCTCGGCTTCTCGCTCTTGTATCCTGCGCCTGGTCTCCTCGTCACGCTCGCGTACCATCCTATCCATTTGGTCGGCGGTAACGCCCATCACGTTCTCCAGAGTCTTAATAGCTTGCTGGCAATAATCCTTGATAGCATCAATGGCAGGAATCTTGTCTTTTCCTCTGCCATACGTCTTATTATTGTATTTTCCGTATTCAAGCTCTTCAGGATTCTCCATCGTCTGTTTGAGGTTCTTATACCAGATAAGAGCGCTCTGCATACTCGGATTGTTGAGGTCGAGGCGTATTTCTGCCACATCATAGCGAGACCTACTGCGTACAACCAACAAATCGCCATAGATATTGAAATCGCTTGTAAACGGGTTGCTCTCCAGAGCTTTTTTAGTTTTCAGCGCCTTCTTTGTATTAATAGCCACTTGGTCAATGGTTCGCTCTGGCATACGGACAGTTCTCAACTGCTCGAACATATCCTCCACGGTCTTGGCGTTGCTAATATCAAACGTAACCTTTTGCGGAGCTTTCCTCCTCATTTCCTCTCTCGATACTTTATCAATAACAAGTATGCGAGTCCGAACGCTTGTTCCTGCTCTTCCAAATGCGACATCAGGAAGTTTTACCTCGCCAATTACTACGGCAGAACCATTTACTCCGTCATAGCCGGTTGAGGCAAGCCAAGCGTCAACACGTTTTTCTGTTGCTGGGCCGTCTGGGATGATAGCAATCAGTCGGCCACCCTCATTAAGATGCTTAAATGCTTTGCCAACGTGTTCCATGGCAGTCTTGCCACCAACGCCATACGGCGGGTTCATCAGAATAGCATCGTGCTTATTCTGCAAAGGATAGTCCTCAAATGTCTTTTCTTCAAACTTTCTGCCGGGGCCGCCAGCTCGCATCTGCAAGCGAGAGAACAAAGCAGCACTTGGCTCTACGGCAGTCAAGGGGTTCGTCTCAGGCACATATCTCGCAATGGCTCCATGACCGGCACTCGGCTCCAAAACGCTTTCTTCGTCAAGAAGCTGTGCCCATTCCACCATCTTCCAACCTATAGGCTCAGGTGTCGGGAAGTAGTCAACACCCTCGCGGTTATCACGGCCTCTCTTCATCTTCTGATTGCCGTAGTAATCACTAATAGCGACATCGAAGCCGTCTTTCACACCTCGGCTGGCGACCTGTCCGTCCATATCTTTACCACCAAATCCCTGACGCTCGTAGTCTATCTCGCCACTGTTCTCCAATACGGCATTGGCAATACTCTGGCGCAGGTTTCTTGCCTTGCTTCCAAGGGCAAGATTCTCGGTGGTTCCTAAAGCACTATTAAACTTCTGTGCAAACAGACTGGTTTCAAGATCAAGGCCAAGGAGAGGATACTCAAAGACGGCGTTACTCTTCTGACCTATTCTATATATACGACCTTCTATCTGAATAAATGCAATAGGACTCTGAGGTAAAGCAAGGTTGATTTCCACTCTCTGATGCTCACCGGTTTGGTCGTGCAAAGAGATACCTTCCTTACCGCTGGCTTCTTGAATGACGATAATATCTTTACCGCCATTATCTTTCATAAAGTCCTCTACGCTTGTATGCTTAGTCTTTTTGTTTTCAGCACCAGAGAAGAATCCTATGTTCTTCTCACCGAACACCTTTGCTATCTGGTCTCTTGGGAGGGTATAGTCCAGCGTTTGCTCCCACTGCAACATATCCTTAAAGTCTGTCTCGAAGGCATGAATAGCAGAAAGAAGCTCCGATTTCTTATGCTGGTCTTGCATAGCCTCGGCCTCTATTCTTGCCATTGTCAATGCTCTTTCAAACGGTGGCTCCAAATCTCCGCTGGTTCTTCTGCGATGGAACACAACCACTTTCTGCCCTCTCTTCAAATGCTCTTTGATGCGGTCAATGACAAGCGAGGTTTTCATGGCCTCAAACAGAGCCGTTGAATAGTTGTAATCAAACGCCTTGCGGAATGTCTCTGCAAGAGGCTGATACTTCTTGTTGCGATACACCTCGCTCATGGCCTGGTTAAATCGGCCTGCATGGTCAAGAGTTAATACGGGGAAGTCTCTTGAATAGTCCCATTCGGAGTCAATCATGCGACCACTCATGGTCTGTAGATTGTTCTGCAAGTAGTCAGAGAAATCTATCTCCTGCCTACCAAGTGCTTCTTGGTTACTGATGTGACTCTCCAAACGTCCGTATCTCCAACGATAACCGCCTGGGAATGTCTGCTCCAAGAAAGCTTCCTCGGGTGAGCGATGATTGTATGTACCGATAGTTTCTTTGTCTTCCTCGGGATAGCTGAAAATATAACCCTCTGCGTACTTCAAATTTTCGCGGGTATTGAACGGTGTTGCAGAAAGGAACACGGTTTTTGTTACCTTAGAATCTATCTCTGCCTGTGCTCGTTTACTCTCACGAATAGGCTGCTGCTCAGCAGGAATCTCTGCCAGACGCTGCTGCACCTCCAACTGACGTTTGTTGAGGCGGTCTTTCAGGGCCTCATCTTCTTTTGAAAGATAATCCTTGTCGTCAAGTTCTTCTATCTTGGCGGCATTTTCCTCAAACTCTTTTCTAAGATTGCGCTGCTCTACCCACAACGGCAGGTAGTACGTCTGACGATCAATAGACTTCTCTACATCTTTGTTGGTGAGCATCTGGTGAAACTTGAACATCTCACCTTCTGCAGCCTCCTTACCTTCCGTAATCTTATGACTCTCGTCATAGATAACAAGGTCAAAGCAATCTTCCAACAAAGCAAGGTTCTGACGAGCGTTCGCATAGGTTGTAACAACAACACCCTTGCCTTTGGCTTTTGTGGCCGAAGTTCCGGCTGCTTTTGCGGCAGTGTCAAGATCTTCGATGTTTAGGCCAAGATTCAAACCATCCTTTTTCCAGTCTGACACCTTCTCCTGACTCGGCGTAAGGATAAGTACTCTACCCTTTCCCTGCTTTACAAAACGCTTGGCAATTCCAAGGCCGGTATATGTCTTACCCGTACCCGTGCCATTGGTAAACATATATCCCTTTCCGTTGCCGTGCTCGCGGTCTTGGTGAGTCTCGTCAAAGAACTGCGTCTCAGACCTAAGCACGTCTTCGTGCTGCTCTGGCAAAAGATACGGTAATGTCTCGCGGATATTATCAACATCTCCGGTCTTGACTTCGATACTTTCGGCAGCCTTCTGCTTCTCAAACTTAGTGCCCAAGTCCTCGCGGACAACCTCTCTCAGCTTCTCTTCACCGATAAAAGATGCCCACTCGCGGATGGTGCGTGTAACTCCGTCTATATTATATTCGCAATTCCATACTTCATTAAGGTATTCATCTATTTCTGCATCGCTCCATTTCATATCCTCCTGGAGCCAGTCGTGGAAGTCTTCAAGCATCTGCTTGCGCCAACCATCAAACTCACGAATACCTTTGACAAGATACTGATAACCGAGGTTGGCACTCTCAGTGGTAATATCCATGAGAATACCAATCTGCTCGTTATTCATGCCGACAAGGGAGATAGTTGATTCTCCGTTGCGGCCTGCTTTCTTGAAACGTTCTCTTAGCTCTGCGAGTCGCTGCTTGCTGGCTGCGATGGCGGCATCACTTCCTGCTGCAAGCTTTTGAGTATTTCCGTCGCTTCGTCCACTTCCTCTGGACTTACCCAGTTGATTTCCCTCGACACCAGGTCGCACGCCTCCTCCGGCCAGTACACCTCCGGAAGAAAGCCCAGCCAATTCGGATGACGATTCAGAAACTCCGCTATCGCCTCCCTCTCCAGATATACCGGGTAAGCGTCCCTCACTATTCTCCACACGTTGCTGTGTGGGTTGCTCTTGTCTTTCTCCAATGCCTGCACCTTCGGTTTCAACCACGCTGCTATCTGGTCCTCCAGCTCGTCCAGGTCGTCGCCCTGCAGAATCCTCTCCGCTATCCAACTGTGTTCCACGTTCGGGTAGCTGGCCATTTCCCTCAATTCTTTCTCTGGTAGTTCTAACATCGTTATAAGTGTTTAAGTATGCTGCTTTTTGTAATACGCCTTGGTTCCCGTTGAGGTAAGCCTTGGCGAGTGTCTTTTGCACATCAGAGACGGATGAACCATCTATCTCGTCAATGGTAAGCGGCGTGTCTGCAAACGCATCGGCCTGCTCCTTGTCTGCCATCTGCTGAGGTGTCTCGTTGTGGGTAACGCCGATGGCCTCGTCCTGCTCCTTTCTGAACTCCGTTGCCGTTTCATCTATCTTTTTCATTGGGTCTACCTCGGCTTTCTCTGAGAACTTTTTCATCGCCTCTCTTGCAGCCTCGGCATTTTCTTTGGGAATAGTCCAGCCTTTTCCGGACTCCCATTCGCCACCCATTTTTTTGAACTCGTTGTAAAGGTCTGTATAATCGTCAGAAGTGACCTTACCATCTTGGATAACATTCTCATCCGTGATAGTTATCGAGCCATTCTTGTTCTCTTTTACAGAGAAGATGTTTGGTTTTTCTTCGCCGGTATCGAAACTCGTCTGCTTACGCTCGTTATCCAAAGCACCGCGAACACGGCTGTCATGCTCTTCTTGCGATTTCAGCCTTTCAAGCCTCTGCTCTGCATCTGCTACGGCATCGCGCTCTGCCTTGGTTCGCTTTTCAACTCCCTCTGCAGAAGTGTCGAGACCCATTTCTTCGGAAGAGAAGATTTGGTCTTCACTCTCAAAGGCCTTGTCGTTGGCAAACATATCGGTGGCCCGCTCACTCTCTTTGTTCTGAGCCTTTGCAAGCGCACTCTTTGCTTGTCTTACCTCTTCCTCGGCAGCTTTGACTTCCTCGGCAAGCTTCGCTTCAACGTCGGAAACAATCTTTTCTTCCTTCTCGTTGCGTGGCTTTAGGTATTCGTCTCGCTCTGAGGATTCGGATTCTCGGCTTGATTCAGCACGTCCTTCACCTTGGCCATCATTGCCTCTTTCTGCGCTTTCTTGGCCAGGTTCTTTTCCTTCACCATCTGCGGGAACTCGCGCATGCTCCATATCTTGCGCTTCGTCCCGTCTTTCTCCGTTACTTCTATCATTGATATAATCCTTTATTGTTTGTACTCTCTTTCTCAGCTCTTCGGGAGTTAGGTCGCCGGAGTAAACGGTAATCTTGCCGGTTTCTTCATCGAAGAACACTCCCTCTTCAAGAGCATATCGCTTTACAGCTTCTATTTCTTCTTCTCCGATAAAGGCTCCGTCGTTGGCTTTTTCAGCAAGTTCTCTCCAAGTGTCTGCCGATACTCTGTCTGTATCAACAATCTTAATCTCTGGAGTACCTTCTTCTTTCATCAAAGCCTCTGCTTCTTTGAGTAGCTTGGTGATGGGCGCGTCGGGAATATCTTCGTCTGTAGACTGAGCAAACGGCATTTCTTCTTCAATCTTTGCCACCTCTTCTGCTGACAGTTCTATTCTCTCGTTGCGCTCTGCCTCTTCCTTTAGTCTGGCTTGCTCGGCTTCCCATGCCTTCTGTGCTTTTTCGACGCGGTTGCGAAGAACATATTCGGTAATATCTTTTCCGCTTTCTGCTGACAAGAAGAGGTCGATGATTGCGTCGCCGATTTGCCGCTCGTCGAATCGCTTTCTATCTTCACCGTCTAAACCGTGAATAGTGTTCTCGTCGCTACGCCATACCTTATCAACAAACTCGTCGAAGCCCATGCCGGTGGTATCATCCTTACCTTTGAAAAGATGTGCAAAGGCGTGGCCCTCGCTACCTCTTCTTCCACCAAACTCGGTATTGATACCTAACGCAGTCTTGAAGCCTCTGATGACGCCTCCAGCTCCATTTGGCTTGTCTTCCCAACTGAATTGTCTGCCAGTTCCAATGTTCAATGCAACAAGTTCTGTGGCATCGCCAGGAACATCTATATCATCATTGAACGAAGGGCCGTACTTCTTCTTGTATCGTTCTACAAGCTGCTGCAGGCGTGACTTCAAAGAAGGCTTCTTTTCGGCCTCCGGCTGCTCACTTGCAACCTTTGGTTGCAAAGGTACAACATTTTGAGGTTCGTTGTTCTCTACAGGCGCAACATTTAAGTTAGTTTCAGGCTTGTTTGCTTTCTCTAACTCTTTCTTGGCAGAAGTCCAATAGTCCACCTTCTGCTGTGCCTCAGCTTTCTGTGCGTCTATATTGTCCTGCTCTTTGGCTCTCTTAATGGGGTCGCTGCTCTTCGGTGTCAGCTTCTCTGCGGCCTTAACATCTTTCTCTGAGGCCTTAATCTTAGCGTCGACGGCATCAATCACGCGCTTCTTGTCGCCGTGATTAATCTCGTCCAATGCGGATAATGTATCTTCTACGGGTGCTTGCTCCCACTGGTACTGAGGGTCGCCCTCTTCGTTAAGAACGTCCGCACCTTGTTCGTCTTTCAAGGTGGGTATCTTGGAAATAGCAGTCTCTTGTTCTGGCACTACAGCACCTTCTTCTTGCCCTGGAGCCGGTTGCAAAACCTCATTTGTATTCTGTTCGCTTTCGCCCTGCTTTTCTTCTTCGGGGTTGACAAGGCCAGCTTCTACAGCTGTGTTGGAAGATTCCACCTGCAACTGCTCACGCACTCTGTTTGCGTACTCTTCTTTTGCCTCACGGCCTGCAATTGACATGGTGGCATCTGGCTTGGTAGGTAAAAATCGTCCATCCTTTGCTCTGAGGATAATCTGACCGCTTGACTTATCCGGGTCTACACTTACTCCGTCTCGCGTACCTATATTACCATTCACAAGGATAAAGTTCTCTCCGTCTTTTGTAATGGTAATAATGTTTGCCTGGTCTGCTTCCTCGTCAATAGTTCCATGGAAAGACTTCTCGGTTACGTCTTGGGAAACCTGCTCGTCGATGTTCGCGCCGGTCTGTTCAATGTAACCGTCTTTCTTGGCTTTTGCATTAGCATAGTCAGCCAGCTTTTCAAGGAAGTTGTCAACCTCCGGCCCGCTAAAGTTGTCGCGGATATACATATATATATCGTCCAGACGTGCGGATTCGCCAAGGGCTTCAAGTGCTTGTTGAATTTCCTCACTACGGGAGGCTGAGAGATAAGCATCGCGTGCGGCGTTATACTCTTGTGCCACCTGTGCAGCAGTCTCGGGATTCATAACACCACTACCGCCTGCAAGTGTTTCTCCGTCAATTCTTGATTGCTCGGTGTGCTTTTCACCTACGGGATAGGCGGCATCGTGAAGACGCTTTGCAAGCTCATTCATAAGGTCTTGTTCATCGTCTACACGTTCAATGGGTTTCTTGTGCATGATGTCGAGAACTTCCTCTACCGTCATATTGCACTCGTTAGCAAACTCAGCCACTATCTCGTTACCCCAATTTGCTTTCTCTCTTGCTCGGTCAAGAACAATATCGTAGCTCTTACCACCCGGCTCTACGTCTTGCGGACGAAGGCCCGGATTTACCTGCAGAAGTTCTTGTGCCGACTGACGAATCATTTCTTCGGTCGGGTCTGATACCTTAATCTTACTCAGTACACCATAGTCAGAAATCATATCATCGTTAGCGCGACGATCTTCAATCTGCTGGCGAATCTGCATGAGTTCGTTGACATCAGAATACTTGTGTACCTCTATCAATTCTCCCGTAGCAGAACGCTCGCTAATGGTCTTGTCTGTGCCGTTAATATTGATGTCCTTGGTACGAGGGCGGCTTGACTCACAGGCATTTTGCACCTGTGCAGACACCTTCATGCGAGTAGTCCAAGGTATGTTTTGTCTATCAGACAGAATCTTGCCTACATTGTTAATATCCGATGCTATCTCTGCGAAATCCATACCGGCGAAAGCACGCTGTATAGATTCCCTATCCATATCATTGAGTTGTATAGGCGCGTTCTTCGACTGCTTAACGGAGAATATATCTTTCAGTTCGCGTCCTACGCCTTTAAGTCCGTGGCCGGACGAGAACTTAGAACCTATCTGCATATAGAAAGCGTCTGCTGCACTATCTACCCAATTAAAATTCTCTGGGTCAGATATATAGTCCAGGCCGGTGAAAATCTGGTTCTCCACCAAGAATGAACCACCATAGAAAGCCGCCTTTTTACCGATATTCTTCTGTCCTACCGTTCCTATCCTGCCTCCTAATTCATGTGCAGCTACGCCAAATGCACCAGTGGCAAAACCGAACTTAGCACCTTCCCATGCTCCTTCAAGTGCAGCGTGACCGATTGACGAAAGTGTGCCATCGCCCGTTGACATTTCCTGCAAGGCACTTGAACCTCCCATGAATGTTGACATTGAGCCAGCACCTCTTAACATGGCATTGGTATAGATACCACCATATTTAACTACCTTGCTAACGTTTGCGGCAAGGAACGGGCTTCCCGTTGCAACTATATGGCCAAGTTCCTTCTGTCCCAAACTTGCTATGGCGGAACCTATGGCTTTAGTACCAAACTCGCCTACCGTGCCGGTTACCATAAGAACAGGTGCATCTGGTGCGAACATAGCAACACTACCAGCCATTCTTGCACCAATACCGGCGTTATAATGCTTTCCTTTTCCTTCTTCCGTCTTAAATAGTTCCTCATTGCGCATCCTGCGCTCCATCTTTGACATGGTAGACATTCCTGCAAGTGTTCCTATTACGGAGTTGCTCATCTTGCGAGTAAGGTAGTCTGCCACGTCCTTGACAGAATACTTCTCTTCCATGTGCTTCTGGAATCCCTGCGCAATACCTTCGCTTACCTGCGGTATAAACTCCTGCCATACGAAGTCTTCTACAGGCATACCAAGACGTGCGGCACTTGCTTCTATCAAGTCTCTGTTTTGTTCTACAAGTCCGTTGGCAAAGTCCGTTGCCTCGCCAGTGCTATTGCCGAAGAAATCGGGTCTTGAATCAAGCTTTGCACCATAACGCTTGTTTAGTGCATCCAAAAGGCTTTCTGGGCTTGTGATACTAGAAGTCTTCGCCAATTCCGGCGACATAACATTAGTGTCGAGGTTCTTTCCTTCAAGGCCCTTTTTCAATATGTCACGACCTTGCTTTTCAAGTTCATCTTGAAGTCCAAGGATTGCACCATTTACTGCAGGGTTGATGGCCTGTTTCTGCAACTGCTTGCGGATAACCTCTCTTTCTTGTTGCTGATACTGCGCCACACGCTGCTCGTCAGTGGTCTGCCCCATCAGCATTTGCCCGCTTTCGTCTCTTACGGCGGTAGGTGCTGTCACGGGTGTATTGACGATGTTTGCAAGCGGTTTTCCTGTAGCTTCGTAGTACTCGCGCTCTTGCTGCATACGCTGAACGGCAGTATCAAGACCGCTTTCCTTGGCGGCTTTCTTGTCGCCCTTGATGGCCTTATCTAACTGCTGAACGGTGTTTTTCTTTTGCTCAACGGCTTTACCTGTCTGCGGGTTAATGGGCTGGCCTTTTGCAGTACCCCACGACGAAGCACCTTTGCCCATAGCCATTTGGTTGGCCTGCTGCAAATCCAACTCACCGAAACCTTCCGGAATTGGCGAAGGCTTCTGTTGGGTAGCTTGTGGTTTCTGCTGAGGCTTCGCCGGTTGCTGTGGTTTGGTTGCGAAATCGGTGCTTATGCTACCGAAGAAATCGTCCTCGGAGCCTATCTCATTCTCGTCAAAGATACCGCTTTTGATTAGATTTTGATGGAATTGTCTTGATGATTTCTCATCTTTAATGGCATTCTTAAAGTCGTTAAGACTGCCGATCTGACTTTCATCAACCTTTCCAGAACCAATAAGGTTGCGATACAACTGCTCTCTCTTATCTTGTGCCATAGCTTTCTGTTATTTATTTCTTGGGAAGAAGTGAACCGCCTTGTTTGTTTCCACTTGGAAGGAGGCTTTTCTTTGGTGTTGTGGTCTTTGTTTTGCTACTGCTTTGAGTACCCGTAGAACCTCTCCTACTCTTTTGAGAAGTCCATGTGACAGTTCCATCCGGATTCTCTTTCTTTGTCCTTGTTTCAGTAACGTCATAATCGGAAAGACCACCCCTTCGGCCGCCACCACCACCGCTTCTACCGCCTCCTGTGCGGTTGTTGCGTGCGATAACACTCTCTTCTTTCTGCGGCAAATACTTGTTGACAATCTCTTTTCGCTCGTTCTCAGTAATCTGCCCCTTTGCTTTCAATTCGTTCAAATAGGTCAGTACGTTCTGTGTCTGGATACGTGCCTCATTGAGATTTGCCCTTGCGTCTGATTCGTTCTTCTTCAATTCATAATCACGTGCATCCTTCGCCTGGTTGTATCTGAACTGCTGCTCCCACTTCTCCATCGCGGCGTCCTGCTGTGCTTTCTGCTGCTGGTAGTTGTAGTAAATCTGATTCGCCCTGTCTCTGAGTGCCTTGCCTTGCTGATAGCGGGCATACTCTTCATTGACGGGGTTATTGAACTGCTGGGCCGGTGCGCCCTTGGTCGTGTTGTAGATATTACCGATATGTCTGAGCGCGTCGCCAATAGCCAAGATACGCTGATTCATCACACTGGCCTTCCTCAGTTTCTCTTCATCTTCTGGAGAGGTATAGAGGGAGTTAAGGTAGTCCAATGCACCCTGCGGATTGTTCGAGCCGCCCGTGTATTGCTTCGGTTGAGAAGAAACCGCAGGGGTTTTCACTACGGGTGTAGGCTGAATAGGCTGTGATACTGCGCCCGTCTCAGAGTTGGCAGCTTGCTTACCTGCTGCAAACTGCTCAGGCGTCTCACCCTGCACTTGGCCGGGTGTGTTCTGCTGAACGGTGTCTGCATTGGGGTAATACTTCTGCTTCTGTTGAGCAAATAAATTATATTCCATAAAAATAACGTTATTTCTTCGGGCAAATATAGCGCATACGCGCGTACCTTCTTCCTCGTCTCGGATTGTGCATTTGTTATATTTTATTAATTGTATTTGCTATCTTTTGCTATCTTTTGTCGCCGAATTGTGCTTTATTTGCATTTTTCAGACGAAATTCCTATATTTGCAGCATTATGAAGCAAGATTATAGTCTATCAAAACAGATGCAGGACGACCTCATCAAAGCCTATAACGAGGTCGCAAAGCATTGCTGGTATCAGAAGGATGCCTACAGGAGAACGGTCGAGCACCCGGCTCCGAGGTATTATGTGTCGCCGCATCATGCAGCAGAAATCCTCTCTCCCATGCTACGGGGTGATTTCAGTCGTGTGGACAAGATGCACCCGAACAAACGGAGATTGTACTATTCTCTCTACAAAGAGGTGGCTAAGATGTCAGAAGAGAGGGAGTTCGTAGGCAAGTCGCTTACTTACGTCGCTCAGTTCGCCGTCTTACGCCCTGCCCCCGAGTTCTTTTTATCAGTCAGTCAGTTCCAGGACATGAGGCTATGGATAAAGAGGGGACTGATACGCGACGATGGCAGTTACACTCCCCTCCCTCATCTTGTTCGCTCACATGAGAGGCTGACGAAGAAACGCGCGAGGGCGAAAGCCAGAAGAGAAGCGTTGGAGAAAAAGGACTTAGAAGCTTGACTCCGTTTTCAGAACGTTCTCCCTCGGCTTCTTGTACTCGCTCTTCCATGCAGGGGCGTAGGCCGGCGCGTTAAAGGCTATCCACAGGCCGATGGCCGTAGACATCAGCACGTCGTCATGCTTGCCAGAGCCGGGTTTGTTACCCATCGTGCCGTCATCCCTTCTCTCATACCAGCCTAATTCCCTATACATTTCCTCGTCGGGTTCTTCCCACAGCTTATCATCCACACAGGCAGTAAGGTTGTCTATTATCCAACCCTTAGTCAGTTTGTTGGTTTGGAAACCGTAGATAGGCTTCACACCTTCTGTCGTACTCTCGGGTTCTTTCGTCCTCTGATAGAGGTTAGGATAATAGCCTGCTATCTCTTCGATAATCGTTCCGAAGTGATCGCCCTCGGTGTTGTTCTCCCTCTCTCGGTCTGCGGTGTTACTCTCGATAACCAATATAGCATTATCGTAGTAATGTGCTAAAGCGGCTGCAGTCCACGCCAAGATGTCATGTCTGATATGTCCTCGCCACCTTGCAACCACTCTTGGTCTACCTTGTACCTCGGGACATAAACCCATGAGGTCTAAGACAGTCATCACGGTATAGTCGCTCGTTACTGACTTACCGCCAATATCTACAGAGACAAGGTATCTGTTCTTGACCTTGAAGATATGGTTATTAGGCTCTGCCCACACCTTCAACTCTCCCTGCCCGTCATCACGGACTTTAATATCCGCGTTAAGGAAAACATTCTTGTTCCTTCTCTCAAAGGGTGGTAGGTTGATGTTCGCAGTGTATTGAGGCGGACGGGGTTTACAATCTTCCCTTAAAGCGTCGATTGAATAGGGGTCGAACACAAGGTTACCCGAGTTTCTAAACGCCTCTACGGGGTCTATAGGGGCCTCGGTAGCCATATAAGCATGGTTCTTGTGCTTATTTCTTGTGTGTCTGTACCAGTTAATAGCTTCAAAGCAAGCACCTAACTTCCACATCTTCCAGAAGAACCTGCCAGCCTCGCGGAATCCTGCAGGGCACCGGTCATATTCCCTATTCTCAAACAACCACTTGGCGAACTCAATCTCTTCCTCTGGAGAGAAACCGACCTCACCCTTCGGCTCCATGTCGTTCTCAATCATATAGAAGGGGATGAAGAGGAACTTATAAGCACTTGTTGAGTCCTCTTTCATCGCGTCTTGACACAAATCGTAGAAGAATCCCGAGTTACCCATACCAGTACTTTCAAACACCTCTATCTCGTCTGGTAAGCCAATCAGACCACCGGACGCAGAAGAGATAACCGATTCGGGGTCGTGCTCAGGGGTTTTCTTCCACAGAGCGACCTCGGAATAGTGAATACACTTGAAGTTATCACCTCTCAGCTTCTCATAGTTCTCAAACGAAGCGACACTAAGAGTAGTACTTCTTACAGCAAATCTACCATCAGTAACCACGAAGTCAGAGTCCGAGCCTTCATAGGGATTCATCTTGAACTTCGTTCCGGGCATCCCCAGCGTCCACCCTGCTTGATTCTCGATGGCTTTTCGGTACATGGCCTTAATCTTCTTAGACGTAGAGCCGACTTGCGCAAGGATAGCGGCGTTCCAACCATTCGGGTGTCTAAAGTCCTGCATCCACTTGATATACATCTGCACCAACGTACTTCCACCCCACTGACGAGCCTTTAACAGAGCGATGAGGATAGGTTTGTTCTCATGCCTCAAATCCTCCATCAAGTTCAAGAGTACTCTTTGGGCGTATCTCAGCCTAAAGGGGATAAGCTGGCCGGTTGTCTTATCCACGATAACGTCAGTGACGTACATCGCAAACTCGGGATCGTCGATGAATCTTGCTTGGAAAAGGGCTTCTTCCACTTCTTGGTGGTATTCCTGGTCGTACTCCCTTCCACCCATAAAACCCTTCTCGATATATTTCTTGATACTCCCGTATTTCAAGACCTCACTATAAATCAAGGTCTGTAATGTCTCTTTCGGCACCCACATCTCGGGAATCATACAGTCCTTTATCTTGATATGGATTCGCTTTCCTTCCTTGAAACCATAACAGCCAACTCCAGTCAAAGGCTCATACGGGCCGTATATCTCCTGCCTCCTTCGGTGATTCTCGGCGATAATCTCCTTTACACCGTCATCTAACACTAACTTCTCTTCTTCTTTCATACAATCCGAACAAATAACCGACTAACATACAATAGATATGCAACAAACCATTCACATGAGGCAAGAATAAGGGGATAACCAGAAACCACTTGTTCCTCCAAACCATATCCCTAAACTTCCCTATCCTGCCCCAAGAGATTCCTACAATAGCAAAAAGCACTCCGCTCATCCCTACCGTCTCTTCACTACAAAAACACGGCAAGAACGAACAGAGTACCCCAATCAAGTATGAAGACAACAAAAACAATCTACATGGTATCAGCCAAAAACATAACAGGTTGGCTAATAAATGGAAAATGTTCGCATGACTGAACACATAAACGAAATGACCTGATAAATCACCCGGATAACCGTGCTTCGGCAAAAAGACGTACCAAAGGACGATTACCAGACTGACTATAATCTTCTGAATATAATGATTCATCATGTCTTACGGATATTATGCTTGTAATTCCTCGTATATCGGTTGGCATACTTGTGACAATCCCAGCCCGGCGCACGCTCAAAACCCTTTGACTTAACAAGATTCCTAATAGTCGGAGCAGAAACACCTAACTGGTCTGCTATATCCGAACAACTCTCGGTCTTATACAACTCCCTAATAGTCTCTAACTCTTCGTCAGAGAAAACTATCCTACCCTTCTGGATTCCACTTAACTTCGTCGGCATAACTATAACTCACTAAATACTTTTATATACTCACTCGCAAAATCTATCGCTCTGCCTAACTCCCTAACATCGGGCATACGATAAATACTCGGAACACTCTGAACCCTCCTGTAACGGTTGGCTTGAATCAATACAGCCCTAAAGTGCCTCATGGCCTTCTTGGAGACAAACTTCAAAGGCAACCTGCATCGGTCATCACACTTGCTCATGTCATAAACAAGGAAAGGACAAAAACCGTAACCGTCAGTATCCTCACCATGAAACCAACAACATTCTCCACAATAATTCATAGGACGTTTCAGTATCTTGTAAAGGGTTCCTATACCCCCGGGGGTGACAAAGAAAACAGAATGTGTATGTGTGTCTTATTCCGCTGTACCTTGCTCGGGTGGTCAACACCCCCACCCCCTTGGGGTCGGTTCGATTCGTCACGACTTCCGGCCAAACACATCGGTCTGCACCTTCGCGGCATTGGCACGCATCCCCTTTACCGCTTCCTCCGCGTTGACTGCGGTAGCATATTCGCGTGTCGTTGGTGCGGTCGTACCATTATTATTACCACCTTGCAGGCTTGTAGGCTTCGTAGTTGCTTGGTCTATCGCCCCTGCTGCACTCATTATCGCGTTACTGGCTCCTTGTGCCGCTTGTGTGATGTTCTGTGCCTTGGCTTGCTCCCTTTGCATATCCATTTGGGCGAAATTGGCTTCCTGCTGACGATGCAAGTTATCCACTTGTGCCTTTCTCTGCTCGTCTGTGGCGGCAATATTGGCAATTGTGTCGCCCATCATCTTGTTAGACGCTTCCTTGGCTTGTGCTACGCTTGCATCAGTTCCACCGGCAACCGCTTGCGCCCCTGCTGCTTTCTTCCATTGGTTGTCAGCCAGTTCCTTGGCACGTCTCACAAGGTTCTGCCCTGCTGCGGTGTCGAGATAGTCCTCATGGTATCGTCTGTTATACCATGCTTCTTCCTTGGCTTCCTGCTCTCTCTGCCGTCTCTCGGCTCGTTTCGCAGCCTTAGACGCACTAATTCCACCAATAAGTGATGTTGCAAGGCCTACGCCTGCACCGATGGCAGACGCAATCCATTCCTTGCGTTGAGGAACTAAGCTATTCCCCATGCCCAAAGGCTGATTTGTGTACTTTGTCGCTTTCATATCTTACCTTGTTTGAAATGTTAAAATCGCGTTCTATTTAGCATAATCGCTGTTATGTGTGTTAAAATCGCCCTTTTCCTGCATATCCATGCAAAAAACTGCATATTCGGGAGATTCTTTGACATTTCTCGTCACTCTCCGGCAATACTGGGCAACATCGCTCACACGCCGCAAATATAAGGGGTTTGGAAAAACACTCTTCCCCGTCTCGGATAGTACATTCCCGATTTAAGGTACTTTAACGGGGTTTTTTGGCCATTTTTCCCCTCTCTCACTCTCTCATTTCCCTTTGTTGTATTTCTTTACTTTTCGCCTTATTTTCTATCTCCTTAGCTTTCAGCATTTTAGTCTCGACCGTACACTAAGGGAGATAAAGAGAAAGTGTTGGGGTTTTTTACCTTGCCCGATTTAGTACAGAAAACTATCTGATTCGGCAAAGTTTTGTTAAAAGGCACACGGATTTAGTTCGATATATGCAATTATCGTGCTATATCGTTACGGAAATGTTAAAATGTGGGTTTAGTGTGCACAAATAGTTCACAAATAGGGGTTTTGCATGGTTTTATGGCTTAGGAACTGGATAAGAAAGACTGATAGTGCGCACTTATTCATCTAATAGTCTTCATCAACCTCTTTTATCTGCGATATGTCATATACGCCGTTGTTAATCTTGTAGTAAATAAAATCTACATATTCTCTATCTACGCAATCTTCGCAAGTTGTTTCTATTGATTCAATATCCCTAAAGTTTAATCTTGTTGTTGTTCCCTCTATTCCAGAACAATTGCCACTAATGTGTAGTTTACCAGGATATTCCATATAAACATACAACTTACTAAAATCAGCTTCGTTATTATACAAGAGGTCAACCCACGCTTTTCTCTCTTCCCAGTAGAAGTTCACTTTCTTTCTCTCGCGTAATTCTTGGTTGTATTTCTTTTGTTCTTCTGCGGTATAACAGAACTTGCACATCTTCTTTTCCTTGTAGTTCGCATCTTTTTTGCTTATCCTGCTTATCTTATAATCTCTTTCTTTCGCTATCTTTACGAATCTGCATTTATTTGGATTGTTTGTAGAGTGGATATAGTTTGTTTTTTCCACAAGATACTCCTTTCCCCAATCTCTTGAAGAATAGCCGACATATAAAATAACTGCTAATATTAGTATCTCGGTTAGGCAGCAGCCAAAGTCTTTCATTTTGGATTCATTATTCATAAGGCTACCATGTGCAGTTTAGAAGTTCGTAGGCTCTATCATTCACGCATTTGGTACAGAAAGACCAATCAGAAGTGTTTATGGACTTTACTTGTTCGCTTTCAATCCATTTCACATCTCCGCTTATCATGCTGCAATCTTTCTTTGCATGGCAGACGTTTTCAGTATTTTTCCATCTGTTGTAATGTTCCAGATACACATATTTACCCAAAGGGAAGTAATAGCGATAAACGGCGATGGCCAGTAATACCACAAATAGCGATATTACGCCTGATGTGATGTATCTTTTCATGCGATAGGTTATTTATTTGTCGCGTCAAAGATACGGAAATATTCTGTTGGTTGTAACGATGTGCCGGAAGATTTAGGATAAATTAAAGGAAGAGAGCCAGTTTAACCCTCTTCCTCCGCTACGAAAGGAGTAACTTTGATTCGTATCTCCTTGCCACAATGAGGGCACGTTAATGTGCCATCTCCAAATAATTCGGGAACACTAACATTTAATGCGTCTGCAATTCGTTTAAGGTAATTCATATCGAAATTGTTTCTCGCAATTGCTTGGCTGAACGATACCGGCTTAATGCCTATCTTTTTCGCCAGTTCTGCTTGTGTTATCCCCCTCTCTTTACAGAGGTCTTTAATGCGTAAATCTGATTTCGCCATATCGCTATATTTTGAAACTCCCTGCAAATATACAACAATTTCGTTTCTCTGCGAAATTATTTAAGAAATGTTATGTATTAAGACGAAAGTTTTAATTTTCCTTAAATATAGCACCAAAACATAACTTTTCCTTGGAAGTTTAGCATAAATGCTATATCTTTGCAGCGCAAACCCACCTCAACGATGCGACGCCGGAAGTTTGTCAAAGGCGAGGGAACGGAAGTGAAAGGTTTGCGTGAGGTCTTACCGATGACGTTTCTTTGGCTTACTGGTACACTTAATTAGATGCAGGGAGAAAGGAGACGTAGTAGAGGAAGACGAAAGCGTTATTTAGGCTATCCTGCATGAGTTTTAGGGCACGATGTCACACCTTATATATAAGGGAGTAGGCTGCAATTGAATTGGTCGTGCTTCACTAATTATTGTTTTACTTAAAATTATAGGAGAAAATCATTATGAAAGGCGAACACGTTTATGTACTATCGTACAATGCAGGCGTTCTTGGTGTCTACGCTGACAAGAGAGACGCGAACAAGGCAAAGTTTGTATATCAAGTAGCAGACTACAAAGGTCTGAAGGTTGAGGAACATTTAGTAGGTTAGCTATGAATGAACTGAAACGACTGGTTGAGCGAGGGGAGATTTCTCTTCGTTCAGCCGCTTACAGACTGATGAGGATGGGGAAATGTTCGTTTCTTCCCTCGGATAGAGAAGTTATTAGATTGTTACACATTATAATTTGAATGATTATGGAAGGAAGAAATATTGGTTATAGGATAGGTTATCGAAGCAGACATTTCGTTAACTGGGTAAATGACACGTTTTACCCGACTATTGAAGAAGCGGTAGCAGACAAGAAGAAGTTGCAGCCGCAGTACAAGCAGACTTTATTTGTTGAACTTGATTACGAATAGAGTTATGACACATCTTACACAATTTGAGATAGCCGGAGTGATTCTTTCGGCTATCTGCTATTTATCAGCGATTATCAGTTTAGCTAAGAACAAAGTGATTTAGGGCATATCCGTTAAAGGCGGTGCGAGGTAGTTCGAAGCCTACCTTGCCCACAAACATTATTTATTCACAAAATTATAGGAGATTCAATTATGAAAGAATTACTGATTGTTGATTTGGCTTTCAACGACATCTTTACTACTTGTAAAGAGGGAGAAACCACAAACGCTATTAAGAGGGCGAAAACGTTCTACAAGAGCGATTTGGATTTGGTGCGCTCTCACAAGGAGAACTACCCACAGGACGCGGAGTACTGGCAGACACAGATTGACAAGTACTCTAAAATCCTTTCAGCCGGATTCGAAGCTATCACGTTTGAGGAGTTTGAGAAGCGACAGAGAGAAAGGTGGCTGAATAAGCCTATCAAAGAGGTTACGGGGAAAGAGTACGATGATATGTTGTGTGTCCTGCCCCCTATTGAGTGGTACGATAACGACAAATACTCTATCTTCATGGTCGGGGAGTGCTACACGATGACATATTACTCCCAGTATCTCTACAACAAGGAGAACAAGAAGTATTATTCAGCCTTGGTTGACAGATTCGACAAAGAAACATGGATTGACAAGAGATTAGGTTTAGTATAGGAGGGTTTATTATGCTTAAAATCACGTTTAACGAACATCTTCCCCTTGATGGTGCAGGAACACTTATCAGTCCTGCCCACAAGTGGTTGGTAAAAGAAAGAACCGAGTATTGCGACAACATCAGCAAGGTTGGTAATATATGGTATATGTGGCGTGGCGGATTCGTCTACAAATCAGTTGAGCCGGAAAAGATAACGCGCCTTGATGGTTTGCATGGTACGATAGCCAGTATTACACACTATATTGGTTCGCCTTATCCGTTCTCCTGCAGATATACGAATAAGTTTGGTAAGGAGTTCGGTGCAGGATATGCAGAGTTTTCGGAACTGGTTAGGGATTTCTATTTTTATAAGAAATGCGGAATATGAGAATATTAAACAATACAGATAATTATGAGTACACAAGTAATTGAAACCAATCTTGACTTGATGAAGCAGGATTTGGTTGAGCATATTAACGATGAAATATTTGATATGCTTGAAAGGTTTGAGGATGAAGAGATAGCCGACTGCGTACTGGCTATTGCTTCTCGTCTGTTATTACCTGCAAAGGTGGTGGAACAACCATTAACGTCATGTGGCGGTGTTTGGAACTATCAGATTAAGGTAAACAATAATCATGGTGGCTTTGTTTCTGTCTCCTGCGAAGAGACTGGATGCACGGGCGTTAGCAGGACAGAATTTTTCCCGTTCTTCGAAGATGATGAGGATGGCTATTATTCCGGCCTTTGCTCTTTGGCTGATATGATTAATGAAGCATGGTATTTCTGTAACAACTAACAATTAATGGTTATATGGATTTTGGATTGTGCAACCACCTATTGCACTAAGGTAAACCTTTCTCCGGAAAGGGAAAAGGAACTGAATGAAAAGTACGATAGTAACGTAGAAGAGTTCCTTAACGACCACAGAGAGGAATTGCGCTTTTCTTCTATGGACTACGTTTCATGGATGAGCGCAAACGATGAGAACTTTGACATCATCAATTATTAACCCTTTAATACTTATCATTATGGAAGCAATAAAATTGATTATCTCGTTATGCGACATGACAGAGGATTTGAACAAGTTCGTGCGGATGAATGACAGAAACGACAGCCTTGTGGACTATATGGAAGATTTCGCGGTAGGATATAGGCTTATCTGTGGCGACCCGACACCATGTCACTTGTATTTAATCGTTGATATGCCGCTGAACGGACTTGTGCCGGAACTGATGTTTGAGCATAAGGATGCAAAGGCATCGCAGTACTTCTACGGCTACCGCATTGACGAAGAGTAAGCACCACCCACTATTCCAGTACGTTGGGATTCTCCCCTATCCGCCAATTTATGTTGGCTACCCTCGAAAGGAGATAGGGGAACAAACATTGTTTCACTTAATTAAATTATAGCGTATGAAAGATTATGGTTTAGACTATTCCAAGCCGCATTGGACTGAAACGGCATGGTATTTGTGTGTTGTTATTTGCGCTCTAATAGCCGCAGGGTATTTCACGTATAAACTCTTCACGTTATGAGCGTTAAAGACCAGTTTATGAATATGACCTACGCGGTAACGTCTGACTATTCAGAAGTTCTCCCGTATGTTGACGATGAGCGTTATTTGGTAGCCAATACCTATCACGCTAACGGGTTATTCGACAAGTATTATATAGGACTAAAATGATGGATATTATGGATTCAAGCAAATTTCAAATCGTAGAGGACATGAACGAGGTACGTTCTGTGTTCAAGGAGATTTTTGAGGGCAAGACCATCGGCACAGACGATGTGAAGATGGGCACGTTCTCTAATTCTGTGTGTGCCGCCAAGGTTGAGGGGAATCAGATTACTTTCTCCCTGCCTTTCAACGGCCCGATAGTTCTCTTGTGCGAGATACTAAAGAAGCACAAGTATAACCGCTCTAATACAATCTTCTGTGAGACGGAGATTAATGACGATAACACGATAGTTATTGCCAAGTACTACACCAAGGAATTTAAGATGTTCGACATTTAATCATTTGAGTTATGGATTTCAAAGAGATAATCAAAGACCATTTGGATAAGATGGCACAACAAGACGCAGCATTTGCGGAGCGTTACAAGTTAGAGACTAAGAATCTTGACGATTGCATCAAGTACATCACGTCAGAAGCAAGGAAGCAAGCAAAGAACAATTGCGCGGCTATCCAAGATGCAGTCGTGTTCGGGTGGGCGGTTCACTATTACCAGGAAGATAATGTCAAGGTAGATAATGTGAAAGCCAAGGTCGTTACTCCCAAGGCAGAGAAGCCAAAGGAGATTAAGCCTATCAAGGCTCTTGTCAAGGGCAAGAAGACTACGTGTGTTGAGATTGATATGTTTGCAGGAATGTTTTGAGACTATGAGACCGAGAAATAAGTATGAGAAGAGGGTGGCTGAACTTAACGCCACTCTCTCCGAAGATATTGCCGCCACAAATGTGGAATGGGTTAAGGAAGCGTGTAAGTCATGGGATATGGCGCACTTCTGTTACTTCTGTGTTCACTCCAACATGGCAGAGTTTAGGGTGCGTAGGCTTTACCGCGTCTACAAGTTCCCCGATAAGAGTACCGTACACTTCTTTTTCGTGGAGATTATGCGCGAGTTCAAGGATGGTTCCACAAAGCTTTACTTCGGTAAGCAAAGGACTATGGGTTATTACTTTGACTGCTTCATCTATAATTCTGATTTGGAGTTACGCGGTGTCAGCAAGAACTACGCAGGGTACGACATTACTCAACTCTTCGACCTCTCTATGGATTCTGTGCCGGAGGATAACGTGTCAGAGCGTATTGACTGCGTACACATCGACCCCAAGGAGTTAGGCAGGGTTATTCGGAACAATCCAGTAGCCGAGACCTTATACAAGACTGGCGACCCGTTGTTTGTTCATCTTCTGTGGGGTTCTTACCCCAAGCAGATTTGCAGAGCCATTACACTGGCAAAGCGACATGGTTTTGTATTCACAGAGCAAAGCACACCTATTTGGTTTGATATGGTTCGTTCTATCTGTTACTGCAAGAAAGACTTCCACAATCCGGTCTACATTGCCCCCGACGACCTCATGGCAACACATCAGATGTTTACCACCATGCTTTTCCGTAAGCAGAGAAAGAACAGAGAACAAAGGGCACGTAGACGCGAGGAACTGCGGTTGCAGCGTGAATATGAGTATATCCACAAGCAGCTTGAAGAGGACAAGACTATCAATGAAAAGTACATCAAGCGCAGGAAGAGGTTCTACGACATGGTGCTTACTGATGGTCTGATAGAGTGCAGGGTTCTGCGTGACGTTAAGGAGTTTGAGGAAGAGGGCAAGGCTATGTGCCATTGCGTTTACAAGTGCGAGTATTTCAAGAAGCCTTACTCGCTGATTCTCTCCGCAAGGATAGGGGATAAGCGCATCGAGACTATTGAGGTTGATTTGAGCCACTATTCCATCAAGCAATGCTACGGCAAGCACGACCAGTTTACGATGTATCACGACCGCATCGTGAGCCTTGTCGCATCGCAGATGGAAACGATTAAGGCTTATAACAGAAGACGTACAACTAAAATCAAGATTGCAGTATGAAACGCTTAGTATTAACCATAATTTTCATCATCCTATTCCTAATAGGTTTATTAGGATAGGTCGGGAGGGGTTTTCCTATAATTTTCCCCCTACCCTTTTTTCCCTCGGTTCGTGAGAATAGAGGGTTTTGTTTGAACTATACTTTATCTGATAGGAGGGGAGGGACTTTCGCGGTCTCTCCCCTTTTTTGTTTTATACTCTCTCATAGTTAACCATACTATCTACGATTGTCTTATCCAGTACCTTCGCGTAGGTGCGTTCAGTCTCTCGGATTGTCGAGTGCCCCAAGATATGTTGAACGATGTGCATGGGTACGTTTCCTTCATTCAGTAAGAGCGTAGCACCAGTATGCCTTGCCCAATGGGTGGTTACCGCCTTGTCTATCTGTGCGTAGTTGACTGCGATTTTCAGATAGGCGTTGTACTTGACGTTACTGATGATGGGCAGCTTGTTCTTGTACTTCTTCAAGATTTGAATCGCCGGTTCAAGCAAGACCACCATAAACTCCTGCCCCGTCTTTGTCCTCTTGGATTTGTAGACCTTTCTCCCGTTCACGGAGATACATTTCTTGTAGTCAAACTCCGCTAAGTCTGAATAACTCATCATCGTGTACGTCTGGAACACGAACACATCTCTTACCCTCTCCAAGCACTTGTCCTTGATTATGCAGGTTTCAAAGCGGTGGAACTCTTCGGGTGTCAGATACCTCGTCAGTCCGCTTTCATTCCCTCGCTTGATGTCTAACCGGCTATAAGGATTGCGCTTGATTAGACCATCTTCCATAGCCTGCAGGATAAAGTACTTCATGAACTTGTGGTAGTTCCACCTTGATTGCTCTTTCAGACCTTTCTTCTTCAAGACCTTATCCATGTTAAGGATATTGTTCTCCGTCACGTCTGAAAAGTACACAATCCCTTTCCAGTCCTCTAAGAACCGCAGGAATAGTTCGTAGTGTTCCTTTGTTCCTGCCGAGATACTACTATACTTCCACCTCGCCCTTTCTCGGGCAAAGTCGATGAAGTTGTCTGTCCTCTGCAGTTCCTCCGCCAGTATCTTCGGGAGTGCGTCAAGGTTCAAGGCGTTCTCGCTAATCATGCGCGTTATTATCTCCCTCGTCTTGCGCTTGACCATGCGTAACTGCTCGTTCAGTTCCTCATAGTCCTCCCTGCAGGCACTAACTTCCCCGTGAGACCATTCCTTGGGGAATAGCTTCACGCCAGTTGTGATGTACTTACGCTTCTTGTCTGCGTACACTACTAACTCTACTTGTGCAGCCGTTGTCTTGCTGCCGCGACCTCTTCGGTCATAAACAAATGTTAAACTCGGTATAACCATTGCTTTTGAAATGTTAAATTAATAATATTTAAGTCTTTTGGTAGCATTGTCATTTTTTGGTAGCACATTTGGTAGCACAAAAGCAGCAAATGATAGCAAAAGATAACAAAAGATAGCAAATAGACTTTTTTTTAATTAGACACTCGAAAAGCCCTTTAATTAAGCGGTTTTCCACGAATTACACTCTCTTTCAACGAATTAGGAGAGCCGTTATTAATCGACTCTCCTACTCCCCTTTGTGATTCCGGCGGGGTCGGTGTCGATTTTCAACCTTGTGTATTGTGTATCAACCACTTAGGACTTTAATTTTTGTTCGTTTTTCTGCCTTTGGTAGCAAGAATGTATCACGTTTTTTCAGATATTTTCTTACAAAATTTTCTTACCATGCTCTTTACTCGGTTTAATAAAACTTAATGTGGTATTGCCCTATCCGGCTTTTAGCCTATCTTTGCACCCGACAAGCTGAGTTGTCTGTGGAACAATGTGAGAATCTTCATACCTCAGATAACATCGAAAGATGTTGGGATGCCCCCGTCAGTAACCTCAGCTAACGCTGACGGGGGTTTTCTTCCACCAAATACTTACTGGAAGCAGTTAATCACCGTACTGCGTCAGACTTACCAACTGACAGATAAACAACGGCAGTCTTTTTGGAAACGGAGAGCCAAATCCTGAAACGAGACACCCAATAACAGGTCTGCAAGGTCGAAAAACGACTTATTTTACTCCGATAAGAGCTGTTCAGTATCAGTGTTCCAAAAAAGGCTTAGAACGTAGAAGAAAACTTAGCAATAAGAGGTAATAAATAATCTTCGAGTTCTCCCCTGCAACCCCTATCTTGCAGTATTGGGTGGACTATATATATAACCAATCAACATCATGTCAAAGAACGTATAGTATGAATCAGATTGAACGTTTTTCAGAACTAATGGATAGTGTCAGAAGAGAAAACCCTGCAGAATGGGTTAAACTCTATTGTTTGGCCGGCAGAATGGGTCTCATGCCTACCCATTATTCTTTTTTCGGGCGTTGTAAGCTGCGATTACGACATCTGATAGTTCGTCTCTTAGGCTTTCGGGTATTTTTTCGACTATATCAGAGGTTATATCCGTGTTAATCGCCCACTCGTTTATCTGTTCGCGCGTCATCCCGTAGCTTTCCGGATTGCCTATCGCATCCTTTAGCATTTGAAGTTTTTGTTCTAACACTTTCTTATCCATATCACAATATCCTTAGTACTCCTACACATCTGTAAAATGCGTGAATCATGTCGCGCTCAATGAGAAAATCGGGGAACTCTTCTTTGTTATAAGATACACATCTGACGTACTCCTTGCCTTTCTCTTCGTGCGGATAGATTCGTTTGAACTTCGGGCCATCGTCAGTATCAAGTAGAAAATCGTTGCCCCACTCTGGGAAGTTAGCCTTTTTGAAGAATATCTCATCACCCCTATCGTACTTAGGCGACATTCTGTTGTTTTTTAGAATCAGCGAGAAATCATAGTCAGAGAATTGTGTGATGATTGGCTTTTCCATACATAACTTTCGCTTCATGCCCTCGCCATAGTACTGTTCGATATGCCCCTCGGACATGAACTTGGGCAGACGTGGGCGTGTAGGCAGTTTATCCATGTGCTTCTGCAGTTCTGTCACGTCTGCCAGTTCCTGCTCTTGTCTGAACATTTCTCCCGTTCCGAACAAAAGCCATTCCTTTCTGACATCAGGGTAAACGGCAAGCAGCTTTGGGATAAATGTCTGTGTCGGGATCTTCCTATTGCCGGTCGTTATCTTAGTTAAAGAGGAATAGTCGAAATCTATCTTCTCTGCAAACTCTCTTTGGCTCAAACCTAATGTTTCAAGCAACATTCTTAGCCTTACTCTTCTCTCTTTGTCTTGATTCTCTTCCATAGTTGGCAATCCTTTCCTTAAATTCTGCAAAGTTTTCACAATGTACGCTAAAATATTTGGCAAAGTTTTCACATTTGGAAAATAATGCCTATCTTTGCCCCGTCAATCAATTAGTTTTGAAATGACAAAGGCTTCGGCTGGTGCGAGGGTTAAAAACCTCTCCAAACCGCTTGAACACCGCAAAGATAGGGAATTATCCTCAACCATCCAAGCCTTAACCATGATTATTTAATTTAATTAATAAATTTTAGTGTGTATGAATGTATCAACAGACGCAATCAGAGCCATCAAGCCGGGCACAATCGAGCCTTTTCATTGTGACGGAGATAAGATGTTTTCCGTTGCCACAACGCTCTCCTGTTTGAAGCGCAAAGGTCTTCCGGAGGGTGTCGTGGACTACGAACATCAGAAGTTTTTCGACAAGAATATCATCATCATCCATGCCCTTGGAGAGAATGATTCCTATGTATTAAACCAGTAACTAAAACCATAAAGGTATGAAGACAGAAATGATTAAGTTTGGCGAAAGCCAAAAGATGAGCAGCTTGGAAATTGCAAAGCTGACGGGTAAGCCACACAATGACGTGATGAAGGCCATTCGCAAGATGGAGCCTGCTTGGGAGAAAGTGCATGAGGGAAAATTTTCCCTAATGTTCCGAGAGACTGAAATCGGTAACGGGGCAACAAGGAAAGACCCTTACTACGAATTAACCAAGACCGAGTGCCTTTACGTTGCCACCAAGTTCAACGATGAAGCAAGAGCAAAACTTGTTCTTCGTTGGGAGGAACTGGAAACAAAGCAGCACACTTCCATGACGGCACTACCAGACTTTACGAATCCGGCAGAAGCCGCCCGTGCCTGGGCAGAGCAGTTTGAGCAGAAGCAGATTGAAGCAAAGCGTGCTGATGAAGCAGAAGCGCAGGTATTGTCTCTTACGCAGGAGATAGCCACCATGCAGCCAAAGGTCAGCTATTACGACAATATCCTTGCCAACAAGTCTACGGTACTCACTACGCAGATTGCGCAGGACTACGGAATGTCGGCCAAGGCTCTTAACAAAACCCTTAACGAGTTAGGTATTCAGCGCAAGGTAAACGACCAATGGATTCTGTACGCCCCGTATATCGGTATGGGTTATGTTCAATCTAAGCAAGTCACGATTACCCATAGCAACGGCTTCCAGTCTGTTAAGCTAAATACCGAATGGACGCAGAAAGGCCGTCTCTTCCTCTACGAAGAACTGAAAAAGCACAATATACTTCCACTTATTGAAACTAACAATAAGTAATATGAAAATAAAAGGTTACGAAGCAAAGAGAGTGAGCCTTGTCGTTGAAGTGTTCGATAATGGAATCACGACAAAGTGGAGGGATCTGTCCGGCGGTGTTGACCCGTCAAGTTCTGTCGCCGTAGAAGGTGGAGAATCGCAAGCCATAGGCGATGAGATATGGAGTGACATTAAAGCCTTCATGAGCAACTGCGATGCGAAGAAGGTAAAGGCGGTAATCACTTATACTAAGGAGGGGTGAGTATGAAACAGAAATGGTACAATACTGACTGGTTCGTCTGCACGTCTGCGGCTCTTGGGTTTATTGCTATGGTTGTTGCCAATTACATCTATCACCATGGGCATTTGGTATGGTAAGGGACTACATATCCGTAGCAGAGGCGGCAGAGATACTTAGCCTGTCTATAAGCCGCGTGTATCACATCAAGAACAAACTGCCGCATATCAAGTGCGGTAACAAGAAGCAGTCAAGGATTCTGTTTGTTCGGGATGAGTTGCTTGAAGCATATCAGAATATATAGTTATTTATTTGTTTTTATGTAATTCTTTCATTAATCCCTTGGCGAAGGGGCTGAACTCATTTCTATTTGTAGATGTTTTCATAGTGTTCTTTAATTATTTGTCGTGAGACAAAACCCGGTTAATAGATTGTTTTAATAAGATTTTTCATTTCCCCTGCCAGCCGTGAGGTTCGCAGGTTTTACAAGGGAACTGGAAGGCAGAATAGTTATCCCGATGATGTATTATAGTTTTTATTGTCCCATTCTGCCGGCCATGCCCGTGAGGGTTAAAGAAAGGTTCGAATCCTTTCGTTCCCACTACTTCTACACAAACGTCGGCGGTAATCTTTGGCGCGTCGTGGCCTGTTGTGGAGTTGTTCTTTGGCTTATTGGAACAAGAAGAGATAATAGGGGGTGTGGTATGCCCACATAGGAGGGATATAGATGTGTAACAATCCTTTAGAATTTGCCATAATGTCCGAGAGCAGGGTAACGCCTGCCGCCCCCAACCTTAATGCGGCTACCTATATATAATAAGGTACGTGTACCAAGCCACTAACGCAGAGGTAGGTAAACTAAAAACTTTTTGTCTATGATAGTACTTCCAACAAAACAACGGCTCGTCAGACGGCGTGATAGCGTCTACGAAATGCTTTACCATGCTCTTCAACATTGTGCCGTGGAATATGTTGAGGAGAAAATGAGACAGATACATATTATTAACGGCAAGCTAATAACGTACATGGAGCGTGAACGCGAACCTAAAGAAATCTTTAACGACTAATGGTACTAAGAAGAAAAACTCCGCTTCGCTCTAAGAAACCGAAGAGCAAGTTTGAAATATCAGAGGTTAAGACGAAGACAAAACCTTTAGAGGACAAACGCAAGCATATTGATGAACTCGACAAGGTTTTCCAGTTCTATGTCAGGTTGCGCGACTCTCGTAGCGATGGCCGTTGTCAATGTATAAGTTGTGGCAAGATCGTTCCATTTGATAAGATTCAAGCCGGACACTATCGCTCACGCAAGAATCTTAGCACCAGATGGAGCGAACTTAATGTGAACGGCGAGTGTTTTTTGTGCAACTGCATGGAGGGCGACCATCTAATCAACTATCGCAAGAATCTGATAAAGAAGATAGGAGAAAGCAAGGTTAACTGGCTTGACGCCTATTGTAACGAGACCTACAAATGGAGCGACTTTGAGTTAGTAATCATGATTAAGGAATACTGCAAGAAGTGTTCAGAACTCTCAAAGGAAAAAGGAATACCGATAAGTCAGACTGTTCAAAGAATAATAAAGAAATATAATAAGTAATACCAAATCAAATAGTTATGGATGCAAGAAAACACATTACACTACTCGACATCATGGTTGATGGTCGATTCTTATGCCAGCTTCGCTACACCAAGCGAGGACTGCCAAAGATGCAAGACGGAGAGATTGTAGAGGTGCATAACCACAAAGACCTCGAAGCCTTTGTGCTGGAACAACGCCCTTCGTTAAAGGGTAAGAAGTTCTCCATTGAGGTTGCCAACCAACAAGTGTTTAACAGATAAATTTCAAAAGTATGTTTGGATTCAGTTTAATTAAGACAGCCAAGTATGAGAAACTTCTCAACGAACTGGTTGCATTAGAGAAAAAGAACGTTGACTTGTATAACCTGCGCAACGGACTTGACAGGGATATTCTGGACTTGCGTAATCAGAACACCGCCATGCGTCTTGCCAATAACAAGCACATTAAAGACCTCGACCTTCTGCGCAAGGACTACAAGAAGCTGCAGAAGAAGATTATTGACTTCGGCAGAAGAAATGTTATGTTCGATGATTTCTTCTCGGTCGTAGATTCCAAGTCTACGTGTGAAGAGTGTTCATTAAAGCAGAAGAACTGTAAGAGGATTGCCTGTGGCAGCAAGGAGGTCTGCATTATTCCCAAGTACTTTCAATATAAAAAGTAAGGCTATGAATCTGATAGACATCGCAATATTCAAACACTTCATACGGTCGCGCGACTTGCGCCACAACTTCATTAAGAAGTATAAGAAGAGCCGCACGATGACGAAGAACCCGGAGAGTATAGAGGCTTATCTGAGTAATGTGGAGCCGGAGAGTGTCATTACCAAGGCCATAACCCTGTTTCATCCTAATGAAACCTTTGGCTTCGACTTCTGGAACAACCTCGACAACAACTGGCAGAACTTCTACAAGCACATGAAGGCCGACCATGCAACAGACCAAGAGGTTAAGATACTCTCTTTGGCCGGAGTTTACCAAGTATTGTGCGAGAATTGGGACACCGACAAGCCACATCTGTATGAGACCCGTGAGCAGACTATTAAGAGATTAGGACTTGCTTATATGCTGCATCCGATAAAGGAAGAAGAGCCTGTAAAGGTTGAAGAGCAGACAAAGGAAGAAGAAAAACCTTTGGTGGATTCCTCTAACGATTCAGATCCTCTGTCTGACTTTGATTTCTTCGACGATGTTGTTCCAAGGTCGCACAAGTTGAAGTCTAACGAGGTTTCACTGAACTACAAAGACTCCTACAAGATTACATTCAACACGCAGGAATCGGAGTGCATCAAGAAAAGCGGTCTCACTTTGGCAAGACTGGCAAAGAAGAATAACGACTTCTATCTTATCATCAACAACGAGAAGGGAAGTAACATATCCAACCTTGCAGGCAGGAAGTCAAAGCAGAACATCACCATCAACTCTAAAGACATCTGTGTGCGTCTGCGTGTTTTCCTCTCTATCAAGGAAACATATTCTAAATTTACTATTGAGAAACTCCAATCTACAAGTGATTACATTATCTACAAACTCATTAAACAATGAATATTAAAATTCAAGGCTTATCCCTTAACAACTTCAAATGTTTCAAGGGATTTAACATGTTTGATTTTGACGGCAAACAGATTATTACCGTCAAAGGGCGTAACGGCGCAGGAAAGACCACTATTGCCGACGCTATCCTGTGGTGTCTTTTCGGTAAGAACTCGCAAGGCCAGTCTGACTTCGACCTAAAGACACACGGAGAAGACGGCAAGCCTATTCCTCACCTCGACCACTCCGTAGAACTCTTATTATCTATTGATGGCAAAGAGGTTTCTCTGAAACGAACCATCAAAGAGACGTGGATAAAGAAGCGTGGTGCAGACGAGCAGGTGTTCAAGAACAACACCACCGAGTATATGGTTAATGGAGATGCCTACACAGCAGCCGACTATAAGAAGTATATCGCTTCCCTCATCAGCGAAGATGTGTTCCGGGCCATCACCAACCCAACCTACTTCCCGTCTCTCAAATGGCAGGAACAAAGAAAGTTCCTTGAACTCATTGCCGATGATGTAAAGCAGCCGGACGGCGAAGAGTTTGCCGACCTCTTGAAGCAACTGAATGATTCTGACGAGGACATCATTGCCCACCGCAAGCACCTCTCTTATCAGATTAAGGAGATAAAGAAGAAACTCGACCTCATCCCCACCCGTCTGGAAGAGCAGCACAAAGCCTTGCCGGAAAAGGTTGATTCCGACAATATCAATAGTGACTTGCTTGCCAAGAAGAATCAGATTGAAGAGATAGAGAAGAATATCCTATCTATCAAGACTGGCTCCGGTGCTGACGTGAAGCGTGATGAACTGCGCAAGGAGATTGATTCTAAGCAGGCTATCTTGGTTGGTTTCAAGAAGCAAGCAATGGTTGAGCAGAGTACCTATGAAGCGGCCCACAACAAGAAAGTGTCCGACCTTGCCTTGAAGTTCAACAACGAACTGAACAATCAGAAGCTGATGGAGCAGACGATTGAAGCAGACAAGCGGCTGATCGAAAGGTGCAAAGAAGTGGACTACGAAGCCGAACTGCAGAAACTGCGCGACCAATGGCCCACGTCTAAGTTCGTCGTTGACCCCAATCTTTCCTATTGCCCCACCTGCGGCCAGCCTATACCGCAAGAGCAATACCAGGAGAAGGTCGAGGAAATGCGCAAGAACTTCAACCTGCAGCGCGAGGCTAAGATTAAGGAACTCAACGAAAAGGCTGCAAAGATTAAGCAGCAGCAGGCAGATGCAGGCGTAGAACTTCATAGTTTGGAAAGTAAACTGGCTGACGACACGAAGCAGCTTGAAAAAATCAAGGAAGCTATCAACAATATCTTCGCAGAGAAATCAAAAGCCGAGAAAGTGCCTGTGCCTACGCAAGAAGAGATTCTTTCCTCTAACGTGGAGTATGTTGACTTGTCTAAGCAGGTTCTTGAACTCGAAGACAATCTCGCTAACATTACCGATTCAGACGAGGATAAAGACAGGCTGACGGAACTTGAAGGCAATTTGTTTACGCTCAAAGCGGAGGTTGAGAACCTGCAGCAGCAGCTTGCATCAGTTAAGCAGTATGAGAGAGGTATTTCCCTTATCGAAGCTATCCAAGCAGAAGAAAAAGGTCTTATCGCACAACTCTCTGAACTTGAACGTCTCGACGATATAGCACGCCGCTACCAAGAGCGTCAGAACGAGATACTTGAAGAGTGTATCAACAAACACTTTAACCTTGTCCGCTGGAAGATGTTTAGGACGGTCAACAATGGCGGCGACCCCTTCGACGAGCCTTTCTGCGAGTGTTATGTGGATGGTGTAGCCTACCACGACGGACTGAACCAAGCTGCACGGCTGAATGCCGGCCTCGACATAATCAACACTCTAAGTAAATACTACCAAGTATCTGCGCCTATCTGCCTTGATAACGCCGAGAGTACGATTAATATCATCGAAACGCTCGGGCAGCAGATACGCTTCGTAGTTAGCGATTGTGACTTGCAGTTATGGTAGATGTTAAGAGAGATAACAAGAGTGAGGATAACTGGATAGTAACCAAGACGGATTCAGAAGGGTTTCATTGTCAGTTAAACCTTACTCTTGATGAAATGAACCAAATCGTAAATTATTGGATAAACAAAATTCTTTAACTATGGCAGAAAATCAAGCACAAACAACGGCTCTCGCACAGCCGACGAAAAAGCAGGAAGTGATTCTTGCTTTCAACAAAGTAGTGAACGGCGGTTATATCCAAAACCAGCTCACAAAAATCATGGGAAAGAACGCAGGCTCGTTCACGTCATCCATGATCGAATTATTCTCGCAGGATTCTGGACTGCAAGAGTGCAACCCGAAAGATGTTGTCATGGAAGCAATGAAGGCTGCATCACTTCACTTACCCCTCGCACGCCCTCTTGGGCGAGCCTATGTTTTACCATTCAAAAACAAAGGTGTGGCAACCCCGACATTCGTAATAGGGTGGAAAGGATTAGTGGATTTAGCTGTCCGTACTGGTCAGTATGAGACTATCAACGCTATCTGTGTTTACAAGGGAGAAATCTCTGAACAGGACAGACTTTCCGGTTTTATCAAGCTCGACGGTGTCAGAGAGTCTAATGAGGTGGTAGGCTATCTTGGATATTTCAAGCTGACTACCGGCTTCGTGAAGATGGTTTACATGAGCGTCGAACAGATGGCACACTACGGAAAGACCTACGCCCCTACCTTGAAGTTCAACAAGATTACAGAAGATGAACTTATCAAGAAAGCACAAGAACAAGCCGAACATGGCCCACAAGCCGGCGCAGTCGGTTGGTTCGGAGATTTCAACGCTATGGGTTTGAAGACCGTAGTCCGTAAGGTTCTTTCCTGGGGCCCGATGTCGATTGAACTCCAAAATGCTATTGCCAATGATGGCGATTACGACATTCCTGCAGAGCAGAAGCGCGACGAAGACAACGCCCAGCCTCGCACGGTCATCAGCGTAAACGCTATCTCTACACCTGTTGAGCCGGAAGAAGAAAAGGAAGATAAACCAAACTTCTAACCTATGACTCGTCTGATTACTATCGGCAGTTCTTCTGCCGGAAACTCTTACGCTATTGATACTGGCTCCGAGATATTACTTCTCGAAGCTGGTATCAAAATGGCAGAGGTGAAAAGGGCAATAGATTTCCGGCTTGCCGATGTCGTGGGTTGTGTGTGTTCCCATGTTCATGGAGACCATGCTAAGTACGCTACGGAGTATGCAAAGTTTGGTGTCAAGGTCTACGGCCCGCAGGACATAGCAGACAAAAAACTATTTCCTTACGAAAAGTTTTCTGTCATGAAAGCAGGCAAGACGTACCGCATCGGCTCGTTTGATGTCGTACCATTTGAAAACTTCCATGATGTTCCCTGCTATGGTTACATCGTCAGACACAAGGACTTCGGCACTTTACTCTTCTCGACGGACACCTATAAGATAGATGTTGCAGTCCGGGGTATCAACCATTTCTTGATTGAAGCCAACTATTCTGACGAAATCTTGAAGCAGAACGTCTGGAGTGGTAAGATAGACAAGGCACAGGCTGACCGCGTTATGCTTTCTCACATGAGTATTGAGTATTGTGTCAAGTATCTGCAGGATTGTGAAGCTAAGAAAGCACATACCATCACGCTTTGCCACCTCTCTGAAAGGAACTCTAACCCTATGGCTTTCCATGAGGTTGTGGCAGGTACTTTCGGTGTGCCGGTATATGTCGCAAGGAAATGTAGTATAATAAATTTGGTGTAATGGCACGATTCTCACCTTCCGACCCAAGGGACTATTTGGAAATCCTTGACTTCTTGAACAAGGCCAAGGAGCAAGGCTTTGACGTGGAACTAAAGAAGTTCTATAAGAAACGCTCTAACCCTCAGAACAGGTATCTTTATCTGGCCTTGGGTTACTTTGCACATTGCTACGGCTGCTCTTTGGTTGAGGCGAAAGAAATCTACCTAAAGAAGTACGCCTGCCGCGACATCTTTGAGGTTGTAACGACCGACAAGAACGGACGCGAGGTGAACTACTATCGCTCTACCGCAGATCTCAACACCGTAGAAATGTCAAATGCTATCAGCAATTTCGTCGCCTACGCTTCCTGTAACGGGATTGAGATACCTGCGCCGGACGATGAATTAGGAATAAGATATTGTGAACGACAAATCGAAAAGACATCAGTATATGGAACTTAATGGAGTTATTATCGCTGTACTACCTGCTAAGTCGGGGGTATCAGCACGAACAGGAAAACCTTGGTTTACACAAGAGTATGTAATCGAGACATCTGGACAACACCCTAAGAAGTGTTGCTTTGAAGTCTTTGGTGAGGATAGAATCAAACAATTCAATCTTCAACAAGGGCAGACGGTATCAATTCAGATTGACATTGATGCCAGCGAGTATCAGGGGCGTTGGTATAACAGCATAAAGTGCTACAACGTGACGCACACCGACCTCTTCGGTCAGCAGCCTGCACCCGAACCTCAGCCTGTCGTGCAAGAGGTTAATGAAGCTGGCACCGACGATTTGCCCTTCTGATGTATGGCTAAAAAGAAACCTATCATCCTGCATATATGTGGAGAGTGCGCAAACGTGACACCAGTAACTGACAAGTTCCATCTTCTCAGTATAAAAGGAGAACCTACACTTGGTACTTGTCCTTATTGGAAAGAGTCACGCTGCGTACTCCTTAGCTGGAAATCTGAATGTAAACATTACAAACCGAAACGTCTATGACAAAAGAAGAAATAAATTTGGCTTTTGAAAACCGCTGGCGAATCAAGGGTAAGTTCGGACAGATGAACCAAAACTCTGCCACCATGTCCTTCGACGAGTTCTTTGAATACATCAAAGGCTTGTGTAAGGACTTCTTTGAGACCGGCATACTCCTCGCCGAAAAAGCCTCTCCTTCTGGTCAAGAGAATCCGACAATAGAGGTGGTATGTCACGACTTCGACTACTGGTGGGGCCTCTACGACCTAAAGGTGGGCAAAGAGAATTGTCAGAAGAAATGGGCTAAGATGTCTGTTAAAGACCGTGAAGCCTGCATCGCCGGCACACCTGCCTACGTCTCAGCCACCCCAAATAAACAATTTCGTAAACGCCCTCTCACCTTCCTTAATCAGAAAGCGTGGAAGGATGAGATAATACCACAGAACAATGGAACAAAGATTGCCTTCGACGAGCAACGTCTCAACAAACTCGCTGACATACTCACAGACTAACCTGCCTCAGTCCTCTCTTTTGAGTGCTGACAAGATAGCTTCTGCCATAGCACGCTTCGGTGAGGACTACCGCCCGTTAGTTTTTGAGCGGTACAAGAAAGGTGGCGGTATTCAGCAGGCGGTAAGAGATAAAGCACCCACGTTCAGAGACATTACAAACTTCTTCACGGAAGAGGCTACCGCTTTCTGGCTACGTTTCCATATTGCCGAGACCTTTGCTTTCCTTGGTATCTACGACACAGCATCCAAGTACCAGGTACAGCAGACGGCCGATCTGATTCTTACTCACGAAATCTACGGTCAGCTAACACTCTCGGAGTTCCTTTGCTTCTTGACGAGGTTCAAACGCGGAGATTATGGGAAGATATATCAATCCTCCCGGCCAAACCCGCAGGAGTTCTTAGCCTGCCTGCAGCCGTTCTGGAATGAACTATCTCGGGAACGAATCAGACGCGAGGAATCAGAGCGCGTGGAAAAGCTATCAAAGAACGCTCACGATTCAGAAGCTATGTCCCGTGAAGAATGGATAGAGATTAAGACAATAACTGCAATGTATAACTCAGAATACACGGTAAGATGAAAACAAAAGGACATACAGAGAAGATGCGGCTCACGATTGAGTTTGCGGACAACGGAATCATCCTGCGCAACCCGGACTGCGAGGATATTGTAGAACTGGCACTGACGCGCCGGATAGGATTGTTCAGCCTCAGTGACCTGAGAAAGATTGCGCCCATCGGCGATTTGGGCTACGCTAACGGGTGGGAAACATTTTATGGTACTGGCTGGATGAATGGCGGTTTAGAGAACGCCATTGGTGCGACTACATCGAGCACGGCACCCAGCAGGGCGGTGGCAGTCAGGACACGGGCGGGGGGCTGGAGCCGTAAAGGATTGACTCTACCACAAGGCCCTGGGAAGCCAACAGATAAGTTGAACGTGAGAGCATCCGATGGGTGTTCCTCTTTTAATTGACGAAGAATTATGCCACTTTACAAATGCGAAAAATGCGGATGCGTAGAAAACACAGCTCTCGGGCTGTATTGGATGCGGAGTCATCCAGAATCATACGACTGGTCAGAAGTCGGAGAGGAGTTCAAAGGCAAAGCCCTCTGTTCGGAGTGCGCCCCAAAGCGATACATAAACGGAGAGCCTACGAAGTACGGCAAATGGCATGGACGATTCCCCAAGGAACCATTCGATGAAAGTAAACATGAACATACTAAGTTATAGGAACTATGAAAGAGAAAAAGCAAATCGCCGTTATAGTTGACGGCAAAAAGTACGAGTATCTGAATAGTAAGCACGACGGGGCAACCAAGACGTGCGAGGATTGTGCGCTGCGTGAAATGTGCAACGATTACGAGGATGGAATCATCTGCGGAGCGTTTGGCATTGACTCTGACAGCAGCAGCAACTTCCAGTATGTGGGCGAAGAAATACCAGCCGACGAGCCGCAAAGCCGTGGGACATCTTAGCATGTTACAATTAACTTAATATTAACCCCTAAAAACAAACAGCATTTATGAACAAACAAGAGATTAAGAAGAAAGTCACAGCGATTATTGTCGACAAGCTGGGCGTAGAACCCGACGTAGTGAAAGACGATGCTAAGTTCGGAGACGATCTCGGCGGCGACAGCATTGACTTCGTAGACGCAGAGATAGCCTTTGAGAGAGAGTTTGGTATCACCATCCACGATGATAGGTTTTGCAAGTGTGAGACCATCGGGGAAATGTGTGACTTCATCGAGAAGCAGATGCAATAACCCATTTATATTCATCCTTAAAACAAAGCAATTATGTATTCTGAAATGTTAAACAAGAAAGTCCTGGTTCGCAGTTATGACGCAGGCGTGTATTTTGGTACACTCACAAAGGTAGAAGGTGATGTTGCTCGCCTTGAAAATGTTCGTAACATCTGGCGATGGGAAGGTGCCTCGTGTCTCTCGCAAATTGCCAACGATGGCATTAAGGGAGGTAATGTATCTCCTGTCGTATCAAGCATGGTGCTGAATAGGGTATGTCAGATTATCCCCTGCACAGAAAGCGCAATCAAGAACTTAGAAGGTCAGAGTGTATGGCAGTATTAGAAGATAAGATAATAGCATTCCTTGATGTTGGCTACGGCAACGGCTACGGCAACGGCTACGGCAACGGCGACGGCGACGGCTACGGCTACGGCAACGGCTACGGCAACGGCAACGGCTACGGCAACGGCTACGGCAACGGCAACGGCTACGGCAACGGCGACGGCTACGGCGACGGCTACGGCGACGGCTACGGCTACGGCTACGGCTACGGCAACGGCGACGGCTACGGCGACGGCTACGGCGACGGCTACGGCTACGGCTACGGCTACGGCATTGCTGAAATCAACGGAAAGAAAGTCTATAAGGTCGATGGTGTACCAACGATTATCGAGTCTATCAAGGGTAATATCGCCAAAGGCTACACCATTCGCCACAACGTTGAACTTGTACCTTGTTATGTCGCCAAGGTTGGCAATTACTTTGCTCACGGCGAGACCTCTCACGAAGCCCTGCAAGCTGCACAAGAGAAATATGACGAGAACAGACCTTTGTCAGAACGGATAGCTGATACTATCAGGAAGTACCCAACCCTTGATACAAAGGTGTCTCACTCTGAGTTATACTCACTGCACCATATACTCACTGGCAGCTGCAAGTTCGGGCGTGATGAGTTTGCGCGAGCACACGGGATTGACACGAAGAACGGAGAAATGACTATGCGTGAGTTCATCGAACTAACCAAGGATGCCTACGACTCTGAAGCTATCGAGCAACTGGCCGGGGCCTACAATATTAACATTTAACAAAACAATTATGGCAAACAAAACAAATTCTTCGACTGGAGGTATTGGATTCCTCGGACTTCTCACGATTGTATTTATCGTGCTCAAACTATGTAACGTGATTTCATGGTCATGGTGGTGGGTACTCTCCCCGTTCTGGATTCCTATTGCTGTGGCAGTAATCATTGGAGTGGTGTGTTTAGGCATAGGCATAGCACGGAAGGAACAATACTAACTCATCGGGCAGGGCGACACGGAAAATAACTAAAAACAATAAATTCAAAATAGGGAAACTCCACCGCCCTGCCCTTAACTCTCTCAACAATGAAACAATACTGCGTAACAGGCGTATCAAAGCTGTCAGGACAGCGTGAAACACTCACACCGCCATGTTCACGACAAAACGCCTTGCATATCCTCAACCGGGAAAAGGCAAAGCGACTGCGCGACAGGGACTACACCCTCCTGCGGATGGAGTCTTACCCACCCCAACAAATGACAATACAATTGTAACTAACAAACCCCAATCAACAATGAGAACAAGAACAGCAAACTGGTTCGTATGCCGAGTATCATACGAGAAGACAATGGATGACGGCCTCCTGAAGAAAGTGAAAGAGCTGTACGTCGTTGATGCCCTTAGCTTCACCGAGGCCGAGGCCCGCATCATGGAAGAAATGGCATCGTACATCAGCGGCGAGTATGACATTCAGGAGATTGACCGCGCCCCCTACAAGGAAATCTTCTTCTCTGACATGGATTCTGCCGACAAGTGGTACAAGTCCAAGGTGCAGTTTGTCACCATCGACGAGAAGACCGCCAAGGAGCATAAGACCACCGTGAACTATCTCGTTCAGGGCAGCAGCCTGGAGAACGCCCGTAAGAACATCGACGAGGTCATGGGAGCCACCATGATTAACTACACCATTGCTGCCGTGGCCGAGACCACCATCATGGACGTGTTTGAACATAGTAAGACATTAGCTAAGTGAATTGTGCGGAGAAAATGAAGATTGGACTCGTTGACATAGACGGACACGCGAAGAAAAAGAAATGGGGAGCGACGATCTACCCGAACCTCGCGCTTTGCAAGATTGCGAGATACCACAAGCAGCATGGCGACGATGTAGAGTGGGCTTTCCCATTCGAGCACTATGACGTGGTGTATATGTCGAAGGTGTTCAACTTCTCGCCCGACGATCCACAGGCTTTCGCCTTCTTCCAGCTCGTTGAGGCTTGGCGCAACAAGTGGCATCAGTACTTCGCCTATCGCCGGGACGCTAAGAGCGACAAGCGCGTCCTGCAGATGATGCGCAACCAGTGCTTTGCCTACGAAAGAGAGATAGACAAATATGTAACTAACGCTATAGGATTATGAAATACAAAATTCTAGCAAAAGGAGTATTAGATGTAGAGTTTACTCCGGAAGAATCGTTTCTATTCAAGCCTTACTTAGGGTTGTACTTTCTGAGAGACGGAGATTTACATCCCGAAAGGATAGACAAGTTTTCTTTGATGAGGTATCAATATACAGATACATTTCTAGACAACTTGTGGAGAAATGGGTTACTCTTTAAGACATTGGAAGACGCTGAAAAGGCTAGAGAGTGTATGCTGAAAGCTCTGCATAATAATCTAACAGTAAAGCTATGACCGTCTACATCCATCGGCCTCAGCGTCATCTTCGAAGATTTTGATAACCGAATTAAATTTGAATAATTATGGCAACAAAAGGACCAACAGAGAAGATGCGGCTCACGATTGAGTTCGCTGACAACGGCATTATCTTGCGCGACCCGGACTGCGAGGATAGTGTAGAACTAGCGCTGACGGGCAATGGCACGATGATGTCAATGGGCGGCGAATACTACGACCCCGACCACAGCCAAGAGTATGAGGCTATCGGCAAGAAGGTGTACGACTGGCTGACCGAGGTAGTGGTTTGCGACCACAGGGACGAGATAATAGCCACAGGCGCAGAGATTGAAGTTATAGCAACGTTAACAGGACGTAAACGATAAACAATAAGACTATGGATAAACTCTTAGAAATCCTACAAGGTCAGCGCAAAGAGGTACTACAATACCTCGTGTTGAAACTCATGGAAAGCGGCAGTATCTCCTTCGCAGAGATAGCAGAGCTTCACGTTCAGTATTTAGAGAAGCTAAAGAAAGCTGAAAAGGAAGAGCTGATGACGCTCAGAGGCAAGGTAATCTCTACGTGGTGTGACTATAAGAATCAGGTTGGCAAGCATCTTGTCTCGCTCATGCAAGAGGCAAAGGATAAGGGGTGGGCTAACATTTCACAAGAACAGATTGATAACTCTAAATGGAATAGATAATTACGAAGTTTACATTAAGACTATAAGATTATGACAAAACATAAATAAGAAAGCGTATGAAGAGTATCAAAGAAAGAGCAGAAGAATATGCTCCATATACAAGAGAGGATTCTTGGAGTAGGACGCAAAAATGTATTATCGCGCAAACATCCTTTGAGGCAGGTGCGAACTATGTGCTTGAAGAGATAGAAAGTGTTCTTAAAGAAGACGAATGTAATGATAGACCTTGGTTACTTAAAGGAGAACGTTTATATAACAAATTAGCAACAAAGATTAAAGAACTTAAAGGGGAATAACTATGCCGTACTATCAAGGAGATATAATGCACTGTCGCAATGAAAAGTGTGCATCCAAACTATTATGTTATCGTTATTGGCTCGGACAACGTGCCAAGTTCTACGGTGGTATCGTGACTATGTTTACTTTAGACGAAAAAACGAACAAAGATAAGTGTGAGAATTTTTTGTATATAAAAAACTATTAAACAAAATAAATTATGGACTACGAAAAGGAATACAAAGAACTCGTTGCCAAGTTGACAAATGCTTACAACGATGAAAGTGTGAACGATGACCGTTTCTGCTGCGTGATGAATGGTATCATGCCCGAACTCGCAGAGAGCGAGGATGAGAATATCAGGAAAGAGCTGCTATCACTATTCAAAGATGGTAGGGATGGTGTAAGTCATATATATTATGACTCTGATTGTGAAAGGTACATTGCTTGGCTTGAAAAGCAAGGCGAGCAGAAGCCTTTGGTTGTTCATAAGTTTAATGTTGGTGATGTTATTGTAAATGACTATTGTATGGGTAGAGTGATTGAACTCACAAACGATGCCTATTTGTTAGATACTGAACAGGGTATTCCATTCTCTCATGAGCATAATGCACATCTTTGGACTATCAAAGATGCAAAGGATGGCGATGTGCTTTATTTACAAAAAGACGGTAAAGAACATATAATCATATATAAAGGAGTAATCAAAGAAAGATTTAGGACTTTCGTAAGTGCATATTGTGCATATAATGGCATAGTTGATGCTTTCTGTTTTGCGGATGTCAGTAGATATGTAGATATAGCATACGAAGGTATTATGCCAGCAACCAAAGAACAGCGTGACCTCTTATTCCAAAAGATGAAAGAAGAAGGATATGAGTGGGATGCTGATAAGAAAGAATTGAAGAAGATTGAACAGAACCCTACTTGGAGTGAAGAGGATGAAATCATGGTTGCAAGAATAATAGATGAGTTAGTAGCAATGCAGCATAAGTCTAAAACTGTCATCGAAAAGAATTTTTGCCAAGAAAAAATTGATTGGCTTAATTCTATCAAAGACAGAGTTCTTCCACAGCCAAAGCAAGAGTGGAGCGAAGAAGATGAAAAACACTTAAAAGGTATTTCATTATGTCTTTCATCTATTGATAATCTTGAAGACCCTGAAACATGGATTAATTGGTTTAAAAATCTCAAAGACAGAGTACAATCGAAACCAAAACAGTGGAAGCCAACGGAGATGCAATTAACTTGCTTAGAAGATGCCATAAACGCATATCATAGAGATGGTCATCCTGCAAAATGTTTAACATCACTTTTGAACGACTTAAAAGCATTATAGTTATGAAAGCGAACGCGCCAGAAAAGATTTGGGTTCACGAACTATCCGCAATGGAATTAAATGTACCATTGAAAGAGTGTCATGTGGAGTACACCCGTACTGATGTCTTTATTGAGAAGGCATATAAGTTTTTTGCACCATATATTCAAGATAACAGTGGTGGGTATGATAGGGCTTATATGTATGAGAGATTCAAAAACTATATGAAAGGAGAGTAAGGTATGAAGATAGAAGCATTTGAAACCGAATATAGTGTAGAAGATGTCGTTTGGTTTATGTATAAAAACAAACCAACAAGAGGTCTTGTATATAAAGTTGAAGTTCGGTTTGAAGAAGAAGCCAATTTGTCTTGGACTGAAAAATGCAAGAACATTGTTAAGAAACTAAAATCCTATTTTGACGAGCATTCTTTTGAAAAGCATGTGTCTTATCGTGTGCTTAAAATAAATAATGACGATACATATTACGGTGTAGGAGGCTTTAGTTACAAAACAGCAGATGAATTATTCCATACAAAAGAAGAATTGTTAAAATCTTTATAATCATGGCACAGTACATAGACAAAGACGCTTTAATAGCGGAGATTGAGAAAAGACAAAAAGAAGAAGTGTTTTATGATGAAGATGGTTCATTTGCTTCATGGGCAGACCAGAATCACTATTCTACTTTGGTGTCTATTAAAAATTTTATTAACACCTTTGAAGTGAAAGAGGTGGACTTGGAGAAAGAAATTGACAACTATCTTCAACCATTAGCGGCATGGGAAATTCAAGAGGCACCATTTACTTCAATGGAAAATATCGCCAAACATTTCTTTGAACTTGGTGTATGGGTTAACAATCCTATCACAGCAGCAGATAGAGGTACGGCAGAGGAAATCATCATCAACCTTAAACGAGTAGAGAATGATTATAGAATAAACCTTACAAAAGAAATTGAATGGTTAAGAAATAAAGTCAAGAAAGGAGAAGAAATATGATTTGGATTACATTATCTTGTATTATGATAGCCATTACTGTAGGAGGCTTGTTTTATATAATAGAACAAAATAATAAAGCACAGAAAGGAGAAAAGTATGTTAAATAGTAATTCTGGATTCTGTTTGTCCGATGGTTCAAACTGTTTCAAATGTGCCCTCTTACGTTGGTGTGGGGGCAGACGAAGAAGAAACTAAATATAAAAGTTATGGAAAATAGAATTGCATTGGTAATCATTGCTGTTTTAATAGTAGCAGCACCATTTATATTGTATTTTTGGCAAGGAAGAAATGGAGGTATCGGATGATAGGCAAAGCACAGAAAGGAGAATAGTATGACAGACAAAGTACAGAAAATCCGTGAAGAGGTTGAAAGACTAATGTACGGTTTCAATTTGGAGGCAGACATAGCATCGTGTGAAGATGCTGAAACCGAAAAATTCGCAGATATAAAGTATCAGTTATGTAAGAAAATACTTGACTATATAGACAAGGCTCAAGAAGAGCCTGTAAGCGAGGACTTGGAGGAGGCGGCAATACAATTTGCTACTGATACTGTAACCGGGAAGGTTGATGTTGTAAAACAGGGTTCATTCTTCTGGGGTGCTCAGTGGAAAGAGCGGCAGTTTGAAAAGAATCGCTTGAAACATTGTGATAGCATAACCAATGAACAGGCAGAGTTGGAGCAAGGTTTTATTGACCAGCATATTGATAAGCATCAGCGTATGCCAACATTCTTGGATGCTATCGAGTATGGAATGAGGTTGCAGAAAGAGAAAATGATGGCAAATACTGCCGACGCTATGATTGGTTTGCCTTACGAAAACAAGGATACTGAAACTTGTAAAAGCTGCAAGCGCAGATACGATGATGCTCATCTTTCTTTTCCAGACTGCTGGGATGGGCATAAGGAAGAAAACAAGAGGAGAGGAACTGGGTGCAAATATTATGTATTTGACGAAAACATTTTATAGGATGAATGTATTAGATAAAAAAACATGATTATCTTGCAGAACAACCCCGACCATTCATCTCGAGTGGCCGGGGCTTTTTCTTTCTCCTTTCATCTTCACAGACTTTCCAAGAAATCAACAATAACTTAGCTTTTAGTTACTAATCGTGATGAAAAAACTAATCTACAAACACTATGTACCTAAAACAAATTTAATAACCTAATAACATATAGAAACTGTAAAACTATGAAAAAAAACTACGTTGCCATCGCTATGGCTCCCAAAATTAACGAAAACACACATTATTAATTATGTTTGAACCTAATCGGAATGGAATACTGAACACCCACGCCTATTCCCGGTTGTAGTCCCTTGGGCGTAGCATATAGTCCGCCCTGCAAGCCTACAGACCATTGTGACGGCTGGACGGTGTTCGTGATGACGGTGTTCGTCTGATAGACCTCTATACTCTCCAGCCTTGGATCGTAACCCGATACCACGGCCTTATATGTCGAACTGTCCGTGTACGTCTTCAAGCTGATGGGTATCACTGCCACACCATCCTCCACCCTGATAATGGTGTCGTGCTTGACAAACGTGTCCGGCGCAACGCTGATGGGCACATACTTATACCTCACCACCTCCTGCGTCACTACCTGCGTCTCCAGCTTCTCAAACGGAATCTTCACTGTATCTCTCACCGTCACCGTGTCGGAGTGCGCTATCAGCCCCTCGTCTGCGCCCATCTGTCCTGTGCACCGTCCGAGACAGAAAGCTGCCACCATCAGCACCACAAGGATAGCCAACGCTATCAGCAAGTCCTTTATGTCCTTTGTATTCATTATCTTATTTCTTTTACATCTATCTCTTCGATGGTGGTCTGCCCACTCTCAATCCCTTTCAGGTTCATCGCCAGTCGCTCCACGTCCCTGGTTATCTCCCTGTCGGTCATTCTCGATGTCAGCACCTCCAGCTCTATTGTAACTATTCTCTTCTCCATAGACTATACTCCAAATACGGTCTTAGCCACTCGCGTATAGTACGCCCGCTGGCTGTAGCCGTTATATCCACCGTTAATCTTCTTTGTCACACCTCTGCAGTCGTCGGCATCGGCATACTTATTCAGATTGTTCCGCTTCCAGAACCACATCGACGCTTTCTGACACCCCGGCTGCTTTGCCAGCCATTCCGGGTGACCCATAAGGTCGCCCACACAATAGCCGCTGTCCTGATACGCTTGGTAGTTTGCGCGGCCTGTGCATTGCAGGTAGCCACGTCCCTTGAACCTCATGCCGTCGCCCGGCTTCACGTTTCCCAAGTCTTTACGGCCTTCGTACTGCTTACCGCTGGCGATCTCTTCCAGCCATTTCAGTTGCCCAGTCTCATGGGCCACCTGTGCTATGTAGTGCGCCACCCTCATCGGCGTGTTGATACCGAATGTCTCTGCGTAGTCGTTGAACGACTTCACAAACTCCTTCACGCGCTCACTCATTGCCTGCGGCATGATGCGCCTTATCTGTTGCTCTGTTATCTTCATTGCTTCTTCCCTTTCTTTTTTTACCGTGCACCTCGGCGGCGTTCTCGCCGTCGCTACTCCCGCCGACGTTACCCTTCTCCTTCTCTATCTCCTTGCGTATCGTCTCGTAAAGCAGCTCTATCTTGTGCGCGTCCTTAATCCCGATGCTCTTCGCCATCGCCTTTGCCACGTTCAGCGGGTCTGCCTTGCCATCCTTGATGCGCTTGCGGTTCTCCCACACGCTCACCGCCTCGATAGCAATCTCGCCCACGGCCACAAGGACACAGGCAATAGGTATCTTTAGCCACAAGCTCAGACAAGCATCTATGAACGCCGCCAAGAAGTACAGCATCAGATACGTCACGTCCTTCTCCGCCGTGGCACGCAGGCCGTAGCTCGTTGTCTTGAACTGTCCTGCCGCCCTTGATGCCTTGATACCAAAGTATAAGTCCATGAGGCTGGCCGCCAGCACCATTACTGCCATCATGCCGATAGCCAGTCCCCAGAGCTTGGCGGCCTCAACGTCGCCTGAGATAATGTGCCCAATAAACAATAACTGTTCCATGTTTTATGTCTTAAAGATTAAACACCAGCTTTTCCGGGTAGTCAGCCGTAATGTCATAAGAGAGAATATCCGACCTTTTGTTCAAGGCTTCTATCTCTGCCTTATGCTGTTCTGTCACGGCATAGCAGCTCATGGCATAGTCCTCCACGTCATCCAGTATCTGCCTGATGACCGTGATAGGCAGCGTCACAGGCTGCCCGTTGAAATATACGGTGTAATCATCATGGCCCTTCTTCTCACGCACGTCGCAGCTGTTCACGAGACCTACACGTGTCTCTTTGTCAAGCCAAGCCTTCTCGCCTCCAAACAAGAAGCAGTTCACCTCGTCGCTCTTGTCATACTCCTTCTGAAGCTGCACCAGCATCTCCTTAGCTATGACTGTCATTCTATCAATATTTTTCTCGTCAGCAGAAATAGTAATATTAGCAGCAATCTGGTTGAATTGCTTTTTATATACATACACTTCATACCACTCACCAAGGTTATCATCTATAGCCTTGTAACTATAGCTGAATATTATACGA
>Ga0310690_10000590_pt1 | contig 74705 bp, 76 predicted proteins | sample AusTroGonzalo_MG_2_FD_207661 | JGI IMG/M metagenome (GOLD analysis project Ga0310690, IMG submission 207661) | Bovine rumen microbial communities from tropical cattle in Woodstock, Queensland, Australia - Gonzalo_04 (v2) (version 2) | ecosystem: Host-associated > Mammals > Digestive system >...
TTATCCTTGTAGATTTTTCACACTCTATGAAACAAAAATTTTAGAGCAAAATGCAGATGAATTGCATAACTTATATAAAGGACAAGACGGTAATTACGTGATAGAAATTGAGGCTTTTTGGAATCTCAATTCACCTGATGATAGTGCTGACTGTGGGACGGCTGGTTGTGTTGGTTCAATAATTAATATGAAAACGAAACAAGAGCATTTTTTGAGTTTTTTTTTGTAAAACTGTCAATAAAGGAGATTTTAAGAAAATTCTCTGTTACACAAATAGTAATGAAGAATATTTTTTGCGCTTTGATCATGATGATGAATATCGTATAGATATGTGTCATCAATATTCTAAATTTGTGAGGTTAGGTGAATGTAATGGTTGTTTTTGCCCCGTTCATGATTCTCGTGGAAATCAATATTTGCAAAAAATGGGTTGCACACTGTCATCAAATTCTGAACTACACTGTATGACGGGAAATGTTTATTTTGAAAAATACCACCTGCATGGCAAAAATGCTGATTTTGAAAATTGTGTTGAATTAAATGTGAGATAAAAATCAAACAGATTTGAATTTATTAATCTAAATGGCTCGTTTTAAACGGGGTATTTTTTTATAAAAAGGAAAAGAATGAACGATAAAGTCGGATTATTTTTTGTTATAGTGGTGCTATGTGTTGTAAGTTACCTTTTGGGCAGAAGCCACGCTGAGGTCAAAATCGTTAAAGAAAAGGGTGAGGAAATCTTACGTGAGGTGGAGATTATAAAGTATGTTAACAAACAAAAAGCTGAAATATGGGGCAAATCTAACGCTTCTGACGTGGAGCTTATCGAGCTGTTCATGCAAGATCAGTTATGATAACTGCCCTGTTCACCCTTAAGGCGGGCAAGCTTTTGGCAAAGAATTGAGCCGGTTAAAGAGCGCATAGTTTGAAAACACGTTTGAGTGGCTCGCAAAAATAAACTGAGGCAATAATTGGAGATGTGTCAGGGTAAATAATCTTTACAGGTTTGGTCTTGGGCAATCATGGCACGATCGCTTTCAGGCAAATCTTCCATGTTGCCCAAATTATACATATCACAGTTAACAGAATTAGTATCATCCAGCCCGCCGGTTTGAACTTTAATCAATTTATCATCTTGAAAACCGATGATGTGAAAATCGGGTGCTCTTTCTTTTTTCTTTCTTAAAAATTTTCTCATATTTTCTCCCTTCTTAAAATATAATTTTTATGTTTAAAAGTTAAACCCTCGCTTTTCGGCGAGGGTTATTTTTTATTTTAAATGTATTGACAAAAATAGAGAAATTTGTTAAAAATTTCTTGTTAAGAGAGATAAAATGACACAAAAAAATGAATTACAGGAAGATTTAAAAAACATTTGTGCTCAGACAAAGGGGCAATGGTTGTGCTATGATGAGATCCACAGTGAAAATATGCAAGCGGATACAGCTCTATACGTAAAAGAGTTGAAACATTTAGGTTATTCTATAGAAGAATTATTAGCGTTAAGATACTTAAATTTTGCATATGGTGGCGGTTTGGAAATCAGACATCAAGAAGAAGCAATGGGCGCAGGATATACACTTAACGGAAAAAACAACAAGAAACTGGTGATTCTAGCCGGCTTTTCAAGAAGAAAAGACAAACATACAATATATCACGAAGCGGCACATCTTTACCAATTCGAATATAATATGTTTAATGTGCGTTATCGCGGTGAGTATGAAACTTATCTTTCGGAAACACACGCCAATGCATTCGCCGCAATGGTATTACTATTGAAGTCACCGAACATTTTAGAATATAAAAAACAAAAACTTTCACTTTTTGCAGGTGCTGTTGATACGGTAAACGACAAACGCAAAAAAATGCTATATTACCTTTCACTTCCAATAGAACTTGAGCTCATCAAACAAATCAGAAGGCAGGGGCGGAAAAATGTGTGCGACAAATTTTCAAAAAAAGGACGGCTCGATTTTAAAAAAATTGCCTTTTGGACGGCAGATTTGGTGCGTAAGTATGGGTTTAGCCGAGAAGAATTTTCAGATATTCAAAAAGGAAAGGCTGTTTTGAGCTATGAACTCTTAAAACGCAAAGCTAAAGCATACCGCATTTTAGGGAAAGCTTTTCAATATTATGAAAGGCAACAAAGAAAAGCACAAGACAAATATCATGATAAGATTGATGGGATACGCATTGAGAAAATAAAGGAAAAATTGGAACCGTTGCCCTCGAACAATAAAGAAGCGGAAATAATCAATTCAGTATGCGCGCTTGACAATTTTCAAGTGAAACTTTGTGAAAAATACGGACTTTTTGATGCACTTGTATGTGTAACGCAAGCTGATGTATGCCAAATACCGGATAAGTTCAAGCGAGATGTAAAAGCCATTGAGGACATTGTACAAACTGTTGAAAAAATGAAGACGATTTATCAAAAATGGCAACAAGAACCATATTTTCATGATTTAGTCTCAAAACTTTTATTTGTTAATCAGCGAGATGAAGTTTGGCAGTTAAAAGAGCAAAAGAAAAAACAAATAGCACAAAAGAATTTTGAATTTGGGTTGTCAAACAAACGATAAAAACATCTTGACTCTTACAAAAAAAGAAAGTATAGAAAACACGAATTAATTTGAAAAGATTTGATTTATATAACACGCCAAGGCGTGCCGCCAGTCAGCGAGGGTTCGCACACTGGCGCGAAATTGTTATATAAAACAAGTTTAAAAAAAAGGAAATTGACTTTTGTTTGAAACGTTGACCGATAAATTAGGCACTGTTTTTAATAAAATCACCTCAAGAGGTGTTCTCTCGGAGGCTGATATTGACACGGCCATGCGTGAAATCAGAGTCGCGCTTTTAGAGGCTGATGTTTCACTTTCCGTTGTTAAAGACTTTATTGCTCGCGTTAAAGAGCAAGCACTCGGTGAAAAAGTGGTTCGCTCAATTCAACCGGGGCAAATGGTGGTTAAAATCGTTCATGACGAACTCGTCAAGCTTTTGGGTGATGAAAACACCGAGCTTAATTTGAATGCACCGGCGCCCGTTGTTGTGATGATGGTGGGGCTTCAAGGCTCGGGTAAAACAACGACAACTGCCAAAATTGCGGGTAAACTCAAAAAAAATAAACGCGTGTTGATGGCATCACTCGACGTTTATCGTCCGGCCGCACAAGAACAATTAAAGCAGCTTGGCGACCAAATCGGTGTCGATTCGCTTGAAATTGTGAAAGGTCAAAACCCGCTTGAAATCACCAAACGCGCGCTTGAAAAAGCCAAAACAGGTGTTTATGACGTTTTGTTTTTGGATACGGCCGGTCGTTTGCAAATTGATGAAACCTTGATGAATGAAGTCAGTGATGTTAAAAAGCTTGCAAATCCGACGGAGATTTTGCTTGTGGCTGATGCTTTAATCGGCCAGGAAGCTTGCAATGTTGCAAAGGCTTTCAACGATAAACTCGGTATTACAGGTTTGGTGTTGACACGTATTGACGGTACTTCACGTGCCGGTGCCGCCCTTTCCGTGAAAATGGTTTCGGGTGTGCCGATTAAATATCTCGGCACAGGTGAAAAGCTTGATGAAATTGAAGCTTTTCATGCCGATCGCATTGCAGGGCGCATTTTAGGCCAGGGTGATGTGGTAAGTCTTGTTGAAAAAGCAATGGAAACCGTTGATAGGCAACAGGCCGAAAAAGATATGCTTGAGATGATGAAAGGTAAGTTTGATTTAAATGACCTTTTATCACAAATGCGCCAAATGAAAAAGCTCGGATCCATGGGCAGTATTATGTCTATGATTCCCGGAATTGCAAAATATAAGGCACAGTTGGAGCAAATCAACGGTGATGAAATTTTGAAAAAACAAGAGGCAATTATTCTTTCAATGACAAAATCGGAACGCTCAAATCCGGATATCATCAAAGCAAGCCGCAAAAAACGGATTGCCGCCGGTTCGGGCGTGGAAGTTTCTGAAGTCAATAAGCTCTTAAAATCGTATGAGCAGATGGCTTCGATGGTCAAACAAATGGGAAAATTCGGTGGGCTCAAAGGGTTTTCTCAAATATTAAAACGCGGTTCGATGGGCGGTTTGCCGTTCGGACCAATGAACAACAAAAGGTTTTAAGGCTTTGCCATAAGGCTTAAGACTTTTAAAAATTAACTTTAAGTAAGAAAGGAAAAATAAAATGGCAGTTCGTATCAGATTATCAAGAGGCGGTTCAAAAAAACGTCCGTTTTATCGCATTGTTGCCGCAGATCAACGCGCTCCTCGCGATGGCCGCTTTATTGAAAAATTAGGCACATACAATCCGCTTCTTCCGAAAGATCATCAAGATCGTTTGATTGTTGACAGCGAGAAAGTATCAGCATGGCTCAAAAAAGGTGCTCAGCCGACCGAAAGATTGCAAAAATTATTTGCAGGTTTAGGTTTGTGTGAAGCCCCTGCCATTCATGAGCAACCTAAAAAATCTGCACCGCGTGCTAAAACATTAGAACGCATTAAAGAAAAAGAAGAAAAAGCAAAGGCTGCCGCAGAGGCTGCTGCCGCAGCAAAGGCAGAAGCCGAAGCCGCAAAGGCTGCCGAAGTTGCTGCTCCTGAAGAGCCAGCTCAAGAAGCACCGGCAGAATCTGCTGAATAGTTTTTTTAAGGTTATTATTGTTAAGGACTGAAAATGTCGGATCTGATTTGTTTGGCAAAAATTGTTGCTGCACACGGCATCAAAGGGGAGGTCAAAATAAAAAGTTTTACCTCTGCCCCGAAAGATGTTTTTAAATACGGTAAACTTTCAAACAAAGATGAGACGCGTTTTTTTGAAATAACGTTTAAAGGTTTTGCAAAAGAGCTGATAAGGGCAAAAATTAAAGGCGTTGAAACAAGAAACGACGCTGAAGAGATTGTCGGTACGGAGCTTTACGTTTCAAGAGAAGTTTTGCCTGATTTAGGAGAAAACACTTATTATCAGACAGATCTTATCGGACTTAAAGTTTTGGACGCTTCAAACTTAAAAGAGCTTGGCAAAATTGTCGGAATATATAATTTTGGCGCGGGGGACATTTTGGAAATTAAGTTTAACGGCTTAAAACAAACCGAAATGTTACCCTTTAACGAGACTTATGTGCCGACGGTTGATATTAAAAAAGGCTTTGTTATTGTGAGCCACAAAACAATGAACTATCAGGAAGATGGCGATGAAGGTTAAAATTTTAACACTTTATCCCGAAATCTTTCCGGGGTTTTTAGGTTTTTCCTTAACGGGAAAAGCGCTGGCGGAAGGTAAATGGAGCCTGGAGGTTGTTAATATCAGAGATTATGCAACCGACAAATATGGCTCTGTTGATGATACGCCTTGCGGCGGCGGTGCCGGTATGGTGATGCGTGCAGATATTTTGGGTTCGGCAATTGACGCGAACTTTAAGGGTGGTAAGTTAATTTACATGACACCCAAAGGCAAACCTTTAACACAGGAAAAATTGCACGAACTTGCAAAAGAGCCAGAGCTGACCATCATATGCAATCGCTTTGAAGGCATTGATGAGCGAATTATAGAGGCTTATCAGCCAGATGAAATCAGCATCGGCGATTATGTGTTAACCGGTGGTGAACAAGCGGCAATGATTATGCTTGACGGGGTGATCAGACTTCTTGACGGTGTGCTCGGAAATACGGATTCGGCAAATGAGGAAAGCTTTGAAAACGGGCTTTTGGAATATCCGCAATATACGCGCCCTGTTGAGTGGAAAGGCTTAAAAGTGCCTGATGTGTTGCTTTCCGGACACCACGCAAACGTTAAAAAGTGGCGCAAAGACCAGTCCTTAAAAATAACCGAAGAAAGACGGCCCGATCTTTTGAAAAAATATCTTGATTTAAAAAAAGTTTAGGGTTATAAGGTAAAAAATTTTTTAGAAAAGGTAAAACTGATGAATATTTTAAAGAATTTAGAAAAAGAGCAAATGGATAAGCTCCTCGAGGGTAAAAACCTCCCGGACTTTAAAGCCGGCGATACCTTGAAAGTTCACACCAAAGTTAAAGAAGGTGATCGTGAGCGTATTCAAATTTATGAAGGTGTTTGCATCGCTCGCAAGAACGATGGTTTGAACTCTTCATTTACGGTTCGCAAAATTTCGTTCGGTGAAGGCGTTGAGCGTGTGTTCCCGCTTTATTCTCCGAATGTGGCAAAAATTGAAGTGGCACGTATCGGTAAGGTCCGTCGTGCAAAGCTTTATTTCTTGCGCGCTTTGCGTGGTAAGTCTGCACGTATTGCCGATGATTTGACGGCAACATCAAAAGCAGCTGCCGAAAAAGCAAAAGAAGCCGAATAATTTATTTGCTTTTGTGAAAATTAAAAATCCCCCGCATGTGCAGGGGATTTTTTGTTTAATGCAAAAATTAGAATAATACTTTGAGCTGTGCGCCAATCGTCATATCATGTTGATAATCATTTCCACCGAGGAAATAGTCACCATGAACACCAACAGCAACCGTATCTGTTAAGAAGTAATCAGCTTCACCCTGCAAATACCATTGGTTTGCATTTTTCCCGTGTGTGACAAATTCATAACGGACACCACCATCAAGTGCCACTTTATCAAGTGTTTTATGAACACCGGCAAAAACAGAGTAGTCAATAGTACGGTTTGCTTGATCGATCGGTGAATCAAGCGTAAACATAGCATAAGGAACCAAACCGTCACCCATATCGTAGCCGACTTGAGCTTCAAATTGAAGTTCTTTATACCAATCGCTGTCCACGCCGCGTCCATACCAAGACTTCGGTTGGAATGTGAAATAACCCAACCCGACTTGTGTTAAGATGTTGTCAAAGCTATAATTGTATTTTGCACCAATTTCGTAAGCAAAGTTGTGCTCGTTGTTGTATTGACGGCTTGTTAAGCGATCAAAGTTAAAAGCGTTCAAAATACCACCATAAACGGAGAAATTATCTGTGACGCCATAGGTCAATTCTTCACTTGCAATGAAATCCTTCACAGCAGGCATATGACGTGCTTTTGAACGAGACCAATCAAGTTCCGTGTCAGATAAAATTTCGCCTTTCGACGGCAAAAAGAGTGAGCCTGTAAAGTCTCTTGCATGAGCTGCGCTCATCACAAAAGTAGCGGCAGCTGTTGCGAGTAACATGGTTTTCATATTCATGAATATATCCTTTCAAGTAAGTTCAAACCATCCGAATATGTTCCGGATAGCAAAATTTTAGCTTGAAAAAGTTTATGAAAGGTTAATATTAAAAACGGGTTGTTTTAAGTAGAAATTAAGATTTGGAGTTTACTGTAGTCGTCAAGGAGAATAAAATGGACGAAGACTATATTAAAACATTATCGGAAGAAGAAAAAATCATCTTTCTAAAGCTTTTTTGTGTGTTAATCAAAAGTGATAATGAAATTGATGAAGATGAAATTTCATTTTTAAAAATGATTAGTGCTAAATATGGCGTGCCTGAGACGACAATCGTTCAGATTATTAAATCGGCAAATATGATTGACTATAATATAGAAGCGGCAAAAATAACAAATAGGCTGCATGCCCTGGAGTTGTTGAAAGAATTATGCTTTTTAGCTAATGTTGATAATAGTCTGCATGAAAATGAGCTGGACATAATCATCAGTATTTGTCGCTCGATGAAAATTGAAGATGAAAAGCTTATTTTAATTAATCGTTTTGTATTGGATAGCTTGATTTTATACAAGGCCGGTCGCATTATTTTGGAAAAAGAAAATGGATAATGAAGATTTAAAACAAATCTTGAGAGATCAAAAAGAACCGCTCGATGAGGCTGTTCACCAAAAACTTTCCTATTTGAAAAGTAGTAAAGTTTTTGACTTGGATGGACCATATACAAGCAATTTTTCTTTAGAGATGAATACTGACCAGCAAAAGTCAAGTTCAATTGAGGAAGCTTTTGAAATGGTTTCTAAAGTTGTGCACTCAAACCCACAAACAAGACAGATTGTCGAGCCGGAGCCCCAAAACCGGATGTCTGTAACCGAGAAAATAGCCGCCTTGAGAGGTGCCGCAGGCGCACCCTCGTCATGCCTTGGTTATCAAAGAAAAAAATTATCTTGAATAGTCAGTCATAATTGATGCCGGTATGATTGGTTTTTCTGGTTCTGTCTTTGTTTGGATGAAATTGGGTGACTCGCGTGATGTGGTATAATTTATTGTCGTCGGTTCCCAAGAGTTTTGATAAGCCTCGGCTATAATTTTCATAGCTGTTTGCTTATCAACCAAAGCATCTTTCGGAAAACAAACGTGCATATATTCACCATACCTCGGAAAATTAAACTTGCTCTGAGCAATATCACAGCAAAATCCCTGATCACATTTAACGGCGATGTGTCCCCATCTTCCGCCGCCGGTATTGCCTTTAGCTATACGTAAATCTTTGTCTGAAATATCGTCCACGGTCACCGTGACGCCACTTTGTAAACCATTGATGATGCTATTCATATACTGATCTTCCGGAGTATAGCGTTCATTACTTCTTCCGTAAGCCTGATTTTTAACTGAAATATCAATAAAGTCACCGCTTCCGGATAAAATGACATAACCGCTTGACCCACCGTTACAGCCACCCTGATAGGGGTGATCTTGTCGATATTGTACAGCTAAAGGATTGTTATAATAGTTAAGAGAGTCGACATGCGCAGCGTTGTAGATTTCAACAACACCTGTCAAACATTGACCTCCAGACTTTCCACTACCGCAAGCGGCACGATATTTGTCTGATGCGACTCGCCCCAAAGCTGTTAAGGTTGAGCCGCCACCTATATGATGAAGCAGTGTTGGATCTTTATCGCAAAGGCTTTGAAACGCATCAACATTGATTTCTCCGCTTTCAAGCAGTGTCGAAATAGAAACATTGTCGGAATCACCAGCGACCATGTAATATTTTTGAGCAACAAAGTGTTCAAATTCTTCCCGATGTTCTGAAAGAAGTTGATTTTGGGCATATAAATCCCCGTCGATAAGGGAGCTCAGTCGTGCAGCATTATCGCCATCATTTTTCATTTGAAAAAGCAAGTCAGAATCTTTCATGATGCACCTTCCATTCCTAGCTTATACTTCATATTGTACCATTTTTTCACAAACTGTCAACATGAACAGGAAAAGTAAAAAAATGTCATATTTATGTCATAAAAAGGTTGATAAAATTTAAAAATTATATAATATCAAATATGCTTTTTAAAGTTTATGTCTGATCAATTAAAATAGTTTAATTATGCAAGAAACAATCACGTTAACCCCGTTTGAACAACGGGCGTTTGACAAAGGTCTGGCCACTATAGGTGTGCGTATCAAAGCCGGCCGTATGGTTTGGGACAGGATGGAAGGTATCGTCCCTGAATTTATAATACCTTCAAAGGAACGGGATGCCAGCTTAGATGCCTTTCGGCGTGCAGTCGAAAAGGTGACCTATCAAGAAAAGATGGCCTTGAAGGAATGGTTAGAAGCTCAGCTCAAAAACGAATGTGAAGATATGCTCGGAAATGCAGACTTACATGAGCAATTAAGTTTGTATGCAGCATGTCTTCAAGCAATTTCTGATTTTAAAGGCTGATCCTTCGATTCGTCTTAAAACTGCCCTTGAACATTAGGGCAGTTTTTTACATTTTAAAAACACAGAAAAAACAACAAACTAAAAAACGGTATAATAATACCGTAAAATACAACACTGAAAAATAATAAAAAATTATTATTGACAAGCAATTTTTTTTATGTATATTAAAGCAGAATTTTTTGAATTAACTTCTGAAAGAAAGAAAAATGACCACATATGCTACAAAACCCTCAGACATTGAGAGAAAATGGTATGTCGTTGACGCGGAAGGTGTTGTTTTAGGCCGTTTGGCAGCCGAGGTTGCGAAGATTCTTCGCGGCAAGCACAAACCTTATTTTGTTCCAAACTTGGACTGCGGTGACTATGTTATCGTTATCAATGCTGAAAAAGTTAAATTAACAGGTAAAAAATTAACCGAGAAAAAATATTTCAAACACACAGGTTGGATCGGCGGTATTAAAGAAACAAATCCGGAGCGTGCTTTTGCAGGTTTCCATCCTGAAATGGTTGTTCAAAAAGCCGTTGAACGCATGATTTCTCGCAACCCGATGGGGCGTCAGCAAATGACAAAGCTCAAAGTTTATGCTGGCTCTTCACATCCGCATACAGCTCAAAACCCAGAGGTTTTGGATATTGCTTCACGAAATGAGAAAAATAAAAGGAGTGCTTTATAATGGCTACAACAAAAACAGAAACAACAAAAAAAGCTACCACAACAAAAACAACAAAGACAGCAACTTCTAAAAAGATTGACTCTTTGAAGGATTTAAAGGCAGCGACAAAAGAAAAAGAAGCTCCCGTTGTTGAAGAAAAAGCAGCACCTAAAGCTAAGAAAGATAAGCAAGGCCGTGCTTACGCAACAGGTCGCAGAAAAGATGCAGTGGCGCGTGTTTGGGTAATGCCAGGGCATGGTAAAATAGTGATTAACGAAAAAACCATAGATGAATATTTTTCACGTCCGGTTTTGAAAATGATTATTAACCAACCGTTTGAAGTAACAAACCGCGTTAACGAATTTGATGTGATTTGTACGGTCAATGGCGGAGGTTTGTCAGGTCAGGCAGGTGCAATCAAACATGGTATTTCACGTGCCTTAAACACATATGAGCCGGAACTTCATACCGCTTTGAAACAAGCCGGTTTCTTAACGCGTGATGACAGAACGGTTGAACGTAAGAAATACGGTAAAGCCAAAGCTCGTCGTTCTTACCAATTTTCAAAACGTTAATAGTTTTTTATGCAAGACATCAAAGGTGCCGGATTCGGCACCTTTTTTGTTAAAAAATATCTTGAAATTGGAAAAAAAAGCGCTATTGTGGGGCGAATTTGATTAGAGGATAAAACCATGAGTATGAGAAATATTGCCATTATTGCCCACGTTGACCACGGGAAAACAACGCTTGTTGACGGAATGCTCAAACAAAGCGGTACGTTTCGTGATAACCAAAAAGTTGTTGATTGCGTTTTAGACAGTAATGATTTGGAACGTGAGCGCGGTATTACGATTTTATCAAAATGCACATCTGTCGAATGGCACGGTAATCATATCAATATTGTGGATACGCCGGGACACGCAGATTTTGGTGGAGAGGTAGAGCGCATACTCTCAATGGTTGATGGGGTTGTACTGTTGGTTGACTCATCTGAAGGACCGATGCCGCAAACAAAGTTCGTGCTTGGTAAAGCCCTAAAAATAGGCTTAAAGCCGATTGTTGTCATCAATAAAGCTGATAAACCGGATGCTCGTCCAGATGAAGTTTTAGATGAAATTTTTGACTTGTTTGTGAGCTTGAACGCCACAGATGAACAACTTGATTTTCCGGTTTTATATGCTTCAGGAAGAAACGGTTGGGCGGTTAAGGACTTGAAAGATGAAAAAAAGGATTTAACACCGCTTTTTGAACTGATTTTATCGTATGTTAGCGAACCTGTGTGCGAAAAAGATAAGCCTTTTTCAATGCTTGTAACAACCTTAGAGGGTGATAAGTTTTTAGGTCGTATTTTAACAGGCAAAATTTTCTCAGGCTCCTTAAAGTTAAATGATCCGGTTAAAGTGATTAATCAACATGGCGAAATTGAAAAAACGCGTATTTCTAAAATTTTGGCTTATAAAGGCTTGGAACGCGTGGCATTAAATGAAGCACATGCCGGTGATATTGTGGCAGTAGCCGGTGTTGTGAAAGGAACGGTGGCAGATACGATTTGTGCCTATGAGGTCGATACACCTATTAAAGCTCAGCCGATTGATCCGCCGACTCTTGCCATGACTTTTAGTGTCAACGATTCGCCGCTTGCCGGAAGAGAAGGAGATAAGGTCACTTCCCGTATGATTTGGGATCGTCTTGAAAAAGAGGCTGAAAGCAATATTGCGCTTAAAATTTCAAGAACGGATAAAACAGACTCTTTTGAAGTGGCAGGCAGGGGTGAATTGCAACTCGGCGTTTTAATTGAAACAATGCGCCGTGAAGGTTTTGAACTTTCCATTTCGCGTCCGCGCGTGTTATTCAAAAAAGATGAAAACGGCGGGCTTTTAGAGCCGGTTGAAGAAGTTGTTGTTGATGTTGATGAAGAGTTTTCAGGTACGGTTGTTGAAAAAATGGGTTTGCGACGGGCTGAAATGACGGATATGATTCCTTCGCAACTTGGTGGAAAAGTGCGCCTGATTTTTCATGCTCCCTCAAGAGGCTTAATCGGTTACCACAGTGAGTTTTTAACTGATACGCGAGGAACAGGCGTAATGAACCGCTTGTTTTATGGTTATGAACCTTATAAAGGTGAGATTGAAGGCAGACGCACAGGTGTCTTAATTTCTTCGGAAAATGGAACAGCTGTAGCATATGCACTTTGGAAACTTCAAGACAGAGGTCCTATGTTTGTAGAACACAATTCACCTGTTTACATCGGTATGATTATCGGAGAACACACAAAATCAAACGACATTGAGGTTAATCCGACAAAAACAAAGCAACTCACAAATATTCGTGCTGCAGGAAAAGACGAGGCAATTGACCTTATTCCGCCGCGAAAAATGAGCTTAGAACAGGCACTTTCATACATTCAATCGGATGAGCTTTTGGAAGTAACACCAAAGTCTTTGAGATTACGTAAGAAGATTTTGGATCCACTCGCACGTAAGCGATCGAAACCTGAAGTCGATGCTTAAAAATATAAAAATTTGCTTGATTCTTTTAAAAAGAGCTTGATTTTGAAATAATATGTGTGTATCAATAACAAAAATCGCTTTTTAAATGTTCAAAGGGGTATAGTTCAGCTGGTAGAACATCGGTCTCCAAAACCGAGTGTCGTGGGTTCAAATCCTGCTACCCCTGCCACTTTAAAAGTAAGGATGTTAATTTTAAATGAGGATAAAAACGTGAAAATCGGTCCGATACAATTTTTTAGACAGGTTCGTCAAGAAGTAAAGAAGGTGACTTGGCCAACCAGAAAAGAAGTAACACAAGTCACAACAGTTGTGCTCATCATAGTAGCACTTTCAGCTGCTTTCTTTTTTATGGTGGATATTGTTTTGGCTTGGGTCGTTAAACTCATTTTGGGATTGGGAGCTTAAATTATGGCAGCACGTTGGTATGTTGTAAATGTTTATTCGGGTTCGGAGAAAAAAGTTGCCGAGTCGCTTAAAGAACAAGCCGTTTTGAAAAAAATGGAAGATAAGATTTTAGAAGTTTTAGTACCGACTGAAGACGTTATAGAAGTTAAAAAAGGTAAAAAAGTCAGTACGGAAAAGAAGTTCTTTCCCGGCTACATTTTAGTTAAAATGGATATGAATGATACAGTTTGGCACGTTGTGAAAAACACTCCTCGCGTTAGTGGATTCTTGGGCACCCGTGATGGCTTGCGTTTAAAACCGCAACCAATCAGTGAAAAAGAAGTTGAACAAATCATGAAGCAAATGCAAGATGGTGTGGAGCGGCCTCAGGTTGTTGCAACTTTTGAAATTGGTGAAAACGTTCGCGTGACTGATGGTCCGTTTGCTTCTTTCGTAGGTGTCGTAGAAGAAGTCGATATGGAGAAAGCACGCCTCAAGGTTTCAGTCTCTATTTTCGGTCGTTACACCCCAGTGGAATTGGAATTTGCGCAAGTTGAAAAAGTAAAATAAAAGCTTATAATGGTCAACTACTTGTACGACCGCTTTCTTATGTACCTTTTTTGTACACATCGAAAGCGGTCGTACGTCGTATTTGACTCATTCTAAGCTTTTATTTATTAAAACAAATTGGAAAATTTAGCGCACCCAATGGATTTTAGACGCACAGGTGTTTTGGGTCATATCCTTGACACGGCAACGGTTGACAATAACATTTGGGGTGTGATCCATACTATAACAACCTTCTCCGAGAAGGGCATATTCTTGATATAAAATATCATTAGGTTTAATATCATCAAAACTAAGCGGAGTTTCCATTTTTGGCCATTTTAAGCGATAACTTAAATTTGAAATACGAGTCGGAAAACCGGAATATACATAAAACTTCATAGAACAACTTACAGAATTGGAAAATGTCTTATCAATCTTAAAATCACGCATATAAAGCAGAATATAACTATTATCCTGTTTTTCCAGATTTTGTGGCGATGCTGATATAACAGGTTTAATTTGTACATTACTTAAACCATTTTGTTTTTGATCTGCCCCTGTCTCAGATGCGTCATCCTTATTAGCAGGCATAAAAAAGTCCGATTGAAAAGGTTCGTTTAGGACTTTACCGGTTTGAGGATAAGTTTCTTGATTGTTAGCATCTTCTGCTGAGCCGAAAATCTGCGCAAAAGCCAAGCTTGGCAATAAAATCAAAAAACACACACATTTGCAAGATAAAAAGCTAATTTTAATGGCAAAATAAGAAAGGTATTTATCCATCCGTCTTCCTACTTAATGTTACTGATAATCGTGTTTGTTTTCTCTATATTCGTAGAAATTGTTTTATTAATGGCACTAATAGCATCTTTTTCTTTTTCTTCTTGAGTTTTTTCTTGTTCAACTTGTTCCTCATAAGAAATTGCCTTAAATTCACCATAATATTCAGGATGCTTTGAGTTGACATAGGCAAACATACTTGCGCAATCAGATTGCTCTTTTTCAGGATTAACTCTGCTACGACGAGAATCAGAATTATTTTCTTGACCTAAAATATTGCAAACAGACACACGAAACTTTAAGTTATCAAACAAGGCAAAGCACTTATCCGTTTCGGCAACTCCTCGAATACTAACTTGTTTAAGAGAACCTAATGCGGGGAGATCAACAGATGAATGAATAGCTTCAAGATCCTCTTGTTTCGGATCAAGTTTAGACTGATCAGCAGAAACCTCATCTATAGGCAAATCACCATCAAGAGGAAACATCTCTGAAACGCGATCTGTCCAACTAAAATCAATTTTGGCCTGGCGTAAACTTACGGGTGTACGATTGTAAAAAGTGGCAGTATATTCACAAGAAGTGACCGTACCATCAGAATTAGTTAGCGGCTTTATATCATGAATTTTAAACAAAACGACTTGGGGTTTGTTTGCAAAAACAGAACTTGGCCTTAAAGCTTCCGTTGCATCCGGTACTTTTGGGGCCTTGTTGCTGTTCATATTTGTTTGTGCAAACGAAATACCATTCACCAATGCACAGCTTAGAAAACCAAAACAAAATAAAGCTTTTTTAAAATTTTTCATGAGTTTTTTCCTTTGTTTAAAAGTTCTTTTGTGAGTAGCATATAATACTTTTATTTAATTTTCCTTTAATTTTTTTAAAATACGTAAAAAATCCGACCAAACCTTAGCTTTTTGTGCTGAATTTCTGAGCAAAAAGGCCGGATGATAAGTGGCAACAGCTGAAATAACATCATTGTTGGGGAGTGGATAATCAAAAAAACGCCCGCGTAAACGAGAAATTGAATCTGTGTTTTCCAGAAGGGCATTCGCTGCGCTAGAACCTAAAAATACAATAATCTTTGGCGAAACAAGCTCAATTTGACGTTTGAGAAAAGGCAAACAAATCGCCACTTCCGCATCAGTAGGTGTACGGTTTCCTGGAGGACGCCAAGAAATAATATTTGTAATATACACATCTTCACGTTTAAAACCAATGGCATTAATCATTTTTTCGAGCAAACGGCCGCTACGTCCGACAAAAGGAAGCCCGATTCTATCTTCATCAGCACCAGGTGCTTCACCGACAAACATTAATTTTGCATGTTCATTCCCATCACCAAAAACAGTTGATTTTGCAGTTAGTTTCAAGGCACACCCATCAAATGTTTCAACAATTTCTTTTAATTGTGTCAGATTTTGTGCTTTTGCACAAAGCTCACGGGCATTCTGTTTAGAGGCAATAATATTTTGAGAGAGGTTTGTCGTTGCTTGTCTTAAGGAAAATTGTTTTGGCTGTGTTTTATTTTCTTGAATTTGACAGCACACATCGCCACAAGTCTCATCAACGCCTGCAATAATATACCATTCAAGAGTATTCTTTATGTCCATACAATTTTCCATAACAAAAATTATAGCATTAAAAAACTTTTTATTGCAACATAAAGCAATTATTTACACATAAGAATTATAATTTAATCAATTTGTATTAAAAAAGGTTCAAAAAGAAGATGAAATTTAAAAAGATAGCATATGTAATCGCTTTATTGGTCAGCGTCTGCATTTTTAATTCATGTACGCTGAAGTTTCTTTTGCGACAATCACCCGATAAAGAATATAAAATTAATATTCAAAACAAGACATTATCAGACACGAAATATGGCACATATTTAGCAGCGCGCGTTGCTCACATTAGGCAAGATTACGACACTGCAGCAGATTATTACATAAAAAGTTTGAATTTTGGTCTTGATAATACGGATGTTTTGAGTAGCACATATCTCCTTTTAGCATCAGAAGGAAGGATTGATGAAGCAGCTAATTATGCACTAAAAGCCCATGAAAACGGAGATGAGACGAATTTAATTGCTTTTATTTTAATGGCAAAACATATGAAGGAAAATAATTTTAAGAAAGCTTATGACAGTACGTTATTTGTTAAAGATTCTCCTCTTAAAAATGCCGTTTTACCACTGTTCCAAAGTTGGATTTTAGCAGCCTCAGGAAAAAAAGAAAGCGCAATAAAAGCTCTAGAAGTCCTAAAAAAAGACAGGGGACTTTTAGCTCTTTATCATATGCATTGCGGTATGCTGTATGACTATTTTTCCGACACAGATGAGGCGTTAAAAAATTTTGAAGTAATTGTGAATGACGAGTCGCTTCCTTTATCTTTTCGTTCACTTCAAATCATTGGGAATTTTTATTTAAGAATTGGTCAAAAAGAAAAGATTGTTCAGCTTGCTGAAAAATACTATAAAGCAAACAATGATACACCCATGCTAGGTTCTCTTGTGGAAAGTTTTAAAAATGAAAATCGGACAAACATGGAAAAAATTATCGATTCACCCCAAAAAGGTTTGGCAGAAGCTGTTTTTAATATCGGAACCATTTTTCGTGGTTTTCAAAATGAAGTGGCACAGCTTTTTACATCACTTGTGTTATATTTAAATCCAGATTTTGAAGTGGCACGTGTAACCATGGCTGATTTATATGAGCAATCACATCGTTATGAAAAGGCAACGAATGAGTATTTAGCAATCAAAAAAACATCTCCCGTTTATTACGTAGCACAGCTTAAAGCAGCATCAACTTATATGTCACAAGGCGAAAACGCAAAAGCATTTAAAATCCTTTCAGATCTTTTGAAAGTTTATCCTTCAAGCGAACATATTGCTTTTCGTTTGGGTGAATTAAGTCGCTTGATGAAAAAATATGATAAAGCCGTTGAATTCTACCAAAAGGCACTTGATGAATTATCTTTAGCCGATAGAGATCGTTGGAGTATTTATTACGCACTAGGTATTGCGTATGAGCGCCAAAATAAGTGGAATGAAGCCGAAAAATCATTTAAACAAGCACTTGAACTCAGCCATCGACACCCGTTTGTCTTAAACTATCTAGGTTACTCATGGATTGAACGAGGTATTAACTACAATGAAGCACTTTATATGATTTTTGAGGCACATCGTAAAAATCCGGAAGATGGTCATATTATTGATAGTTTGGGCTGGGCACTCTATAAAATGGGCAACTACACCAATGCCGTTACAATATTGGAGAGAGCATCGGAATATCTGCCATCAAATGCCGTTATCTTTGAACATTTGGGTGATGCCTATTATCAGGTAGGACGAAAAGATGAGGCAAGATATCAGTGGAAACACGCCCTGCGTGCACCGGAAGACCAGGAAGATTTAGATGTTAATGCAGTGAAAGAAAAACTCCAAAACGGTATGAAAAAAGCAATACCGATACCATTTAATGAAAAACTCTTAAAAGATAGATTAAAAATTTTTGATGGACAAACAAAATAATTAGTGACGATAGCATTTATTCGTCATCATTATACCCGCCACCGGTCGCCTTATAAAAAGCAATGATTTTATTTAAAATAGCACCATTTGATTCGGCAAGACTGATTTGGCTGTTCAGTAAATCTTGCTGAACTTCTAAAAGAGAAGCATATTCAATAAGACCATTGTCATATTTTTCTCTCATTGTAAGAAAAGCTCTTTGCATGTTATAGAAAGCATTTTTGTAGGCCAGATTCGAAATATATTCTTTTTGCAGGCTTGTTATGGCATTTGAAAGTTCTTCAATACCGGAGAGGAGAGTTTTACGATAGTTTTGAAAAGCCTCATTTGTTTTTTCTTCTTCAAGTTTAATGGCATTTTTAAGTTGTCCCCAATAAAACAAAGGCATAACCGCTGTCGGAGTATAACCATAAGCTTTGCTTGAAGATTTAACAAGATCGGATAAATTGCTTGCTTGAAATCCAAATAAGCCACTCAAAGAGATATTAGGATAAAGTGCCGCGACAGCTTGCCCGATAGCAGCATTTTGAGAAACAAGGGCTTTTTCTGCGGCTTTGATGTCAGGGCGCGTGCGAATGATGTTTGAAGGTAAATCAAGAAGATTTTGAATTTTATAATTTGCTGCATTTTGTATAATGTGATCATCAAGCTTAAAAGAAAAATCGAGTTGACCTAAAAGTGTATTCAAAGCATTTTTCTGAGCTTTGATTTGAGCTTCAAGTTGAGGAATAACCGCTTTTGTTTTTTCAACCAAATATGAAGCTTGTCGATAAGCACTTTCATCTGCGAGACCTGCTTGATACTTTTCATCAATGGTTTTGAAAATATCTTTTTGAAGTTGAAGATTTTTGACAGAGATTTTGCGCTTTTGTTCCATTGTTAAAAGAGTAAAATAAGTGCTTGCTACCTCTGAAGTAATCACGTTCTTAATGTTTTGAAGAGTGTAATAAGCAGCATCAAATTCAGCCTTTTTCTGCTGATTTAAACGCCGCCCTTTACCCCAAATATCAAGTTCCCAATTAGCGTCAAAACCAAGCAAATAATAGTCGGTATCAGCTGTCAAACCAATATTTTTACTTGCTTTGGTATAATCATAACCCGTTTTAAGGTTTAACATCGGAAGATATTCTGCCTTTGCAATCTGCGCGGCACTTCGTGCCTGTTTGAGCCTTTCAATGGCAATTAAAATATCAGTGTTGGCACTGATGGCCTCTGCAATGAGAAAATTAAGGGTTTCATCATGAAAATCTTGATACCACTTTTGAGAAATTTTTAATGATTTTCCCGTAAGTTTCAGCGTTTGTGCGATCTGAGCATCTTCAAATACATCTTTTTTTTCAAAATCAGGACCGACAGTGCAAGCAGAAATTAAAAAACAACAAAATAAAATTCTACGCATTTGTCTTCTCCTTAGGACGATATCCAAAATGTTCTTTAATTGTTTCAAACAAGGCAAAAAGAGCTGGAATAAAAATAATACCAATAAAAGTTGCTGCAATCATACCGAAAAAGACGGCGGTTCCAATGGCATGCTGTGAGGCTGCGCCGGCTCCCTTCACCACAAGCATTGGAAAAATACCCAAAATAAAAGTAAGAGCAGTCATTAAAACGGCTCTAAAACGTTCAATAGCCCCTTTTTGAGCAGCCTCTAAAATACTAAAGCCCTTTTCTCTGTAATTTTTAGTGAATTCAACAATCAAAATAGCATTTTTAGCTGCGAGACCGATCAGCATGATAAGACCAAGCTGAGCATAAATACTCAAACTTTGCCCCATGATGTGAAGACCGGTAAAAGCACCTAAAATGGCAAAAGTAGTAGAAAACATTACCGCAAAAGCAAGCATCCAACTTTCATAAAGTGCGACCAAAAACAAATAACAAAAAACGAGCGCCATCAAAATTAAAAGACCGGCAAGACCACGCGCTTCGATTTCTTGAAGGGATAGGCCTGTCCATGCAATTTGAAAAGTACTTGGCAAAATCATACTTGCTGTTTGAAGAATTTTATTGATAGCGGTACCGCTTGAAACACCATTTGCACTTTGAGCCGTAATGGCTGCAGCGGTATATAAATTATAGCGTGAAATGATTTTGGGACTGACTTCGGTTTTGATATTTGCGAAGCTTTTGACTTTAATGCTAGAACCGTCAAGTGCGGTTACATACAAATTTTCAATATCTTCTAAGTTGTGACGGTTGTCAAAATTGGCCTGTACGATGACTCTGTTAACTTGACCATTTAGACTAATGTTATTAACATATCTTGAACCTAAATTATTTTGGAGTGTTTCAAAAAGGTTAGAGACCGGAATATTAAACGATTCGAGTTTTGTACGATCAATATCAAGATAAACATGGGGCGTGTCGGCTGTAAACGTACTAAATGCATATGAGATTTGAGGAGCTTTGTTAAGAGCTTCAAGCAAAGCTTGAAGTTTTTGGAAAAGTTCTTGGGGTGAAGTAGCACCATCAAGTGCTAAAAGTTCAAAAGAAAGTCCGCCCGATTGTCCAATACCGGGAATGGAAGGGGGGGCAAAAAAATTGATCTCAGCACGGTTTTCAGAGGCAAACATCATTCTTAAATTTTCAACAATGGATTCAAGCGAAAGATTTTTTGTTTTTCGTTCATCCCAATTTTTAAGACCAATAACGGCAAGCGCCACATTTTCCCCCTGTCCGCCGAGTAGGCTGTAACCTGCAACCGAAACAGTATATTCGACACCTTGCATTTTTAAAACTTTATCATTTAAGTCTTTTAAAACAGCATTCGTTTGGTTTAATGAGGCTGTATTATTCAGTTGTACATTGGCAAAAATGATACCCTGATCTTCTTCAGGTAAAAAAGAAGTTGATGTAAACTTAAAAGAAATAAAGATAAAAAGTCCGGCCACTAAAATGCTTAGAACGGTGATTAACAAATGTGATGAAAAAAATGTGACGGCATATAAATAAATATTTTCGCTTTTTTTCAAAAAAACATTAAAAAGGTGAAAAAAATGATTTTCCTTTTGTGTACTGTTTTTTAAAAAAATGGCGCACAGGGCAGGGCTCAGGGTTAGAGCATTAATTGAAGAAAAAACAACAGCTGTTGCGATAGCCACAGCAAATTGTTGATAAATTTTACCGGTAATGCCAGCCATGAGACCGACGGGAATAAAAATAGAAAGCAATACAAATGTTGTGGCAATGATAGCACTTGAAATTTGACCCATTGCTTTAACAGAGGCCTGATAAGCGCTAATTTGTTCTTGAACCATGAGATATTCCACACGCTCAACAACGATAATGGCATCATCAACAACCAAGCCGATAGCTAAAATAAAAGCAAAAAGTGTTAAAATATTGATATCAAAACCAAGTAAATAAATAATCATAAAAGTTGCAACAAGTGAGACAGGAATGGTAAAAAGAGGAATAAGAGTTGTTTTAAATCTTTGAAGAAAGACATAAGTCACAAGGGCGACAAGTAAAAAGGTAATCACAAGTGTTTCAATAATGCCTGCAATAGAAGCTGAAACATATTTTGTTGAGTCATAAGCGACTTCCAAAACCATGTCAGGTGGAAAACTTTTACTTATATTTTCAACCTCTTTTCGAACACGTTTCATGATATCAAGAGCATTAGAGTTTGGTGTTTGATTAAGAGCAATGATGGCAGCCGGTGCATTTTTAAAAGAAGATTGTAGAGCATATGTGTCAGCACCGAGTTCAACCCTCGCCACATCTTTGAGTTTAATAATGCCGCCATTTGAGGAGGTAGCAACCACAATTTCTTCAAAATCTTCAACACTTTTAAGCAAGCCTTTAGCATCCAAAGATAATGTAATTAAATTGCTCTCCGGACTTGGCGCAGAACCGATGCTGCCAACAGATGCCTGAACATTTTGAGTTTTAACCGCATGAATAACATCAGATGAGCTTAAACCTAAAGCCGTTAATTTATCGGGATTCATCCAAATGCGCATAGCGTATTGCGGTCCGAAAACCGTTACATCACCGATTCCTTTGACGCGTGAAAGAGGATTTTTAATATTTTCAAAAGCATAATTGCTTAAAAAGAGACTTGAGTAAGAATTTTTGGGTGAACGAAGTGCAAGAAAGCCTAAAATATTAGGGTTACGCGTTGTAACATCAATACCTTGTTCATTGACAACAGCAGGTAAGTCGGAAGTGACTTGAGAGAGCCTGTTTTGGACTTTAACTTGCGAGATATCAGGGGATGCACCCACATTAAAAGTAACGGTCAAATTATAGTTACCGCCGTCATCGGAAGTCGATTCCATATAAAGCATATTTTCAACACCGTTAACCTTGTTTTCAATCGGTGCGGCGACTGTGTCAACCAAAACTTTGGCATTGGCACCGGGGTATGTTGTTTTAAGAACAATTTGCGGTGGCGTAATTTCAGGGTATTGGGAAACCGGTAAAACAAACATTGCCAAAAGACCCATTAAGACCATGACAATGGAAACAACAATCGCAAAACGTGGTCGGTCAATAAAAAATTTTGAAAACATTTTCTAGGCCTCTTTTTTATTCTCTAAGATTTGAACCGTTGAACCCAAATCACTTTCATTGACGTTTTCTGTGACAATGGCATCATTTTTTTGAAAACTGTTTTTTAACACAAAAGTTTCACCAAGAGTGGCCAAAATATCAACCCTTTCTTTAATCAGCTTGTGATTTCGAATAAGGTAAACAAAATTACCATTATCTTCCATAACAACCAGATTTTTTTGAACGCAAACTGCATTTTTGAGCTTGCTCTGGCTTAAAACATTAACATAAGTGTTAGGGGTCAAAATTTTGCCGATATTCTTAAAATCGGCATAAACAGCAATGGAAGTTGTTTTTTTATCAATACTGTTGTCCGTGTACTGGAAAGTTCCGGTGTTCTTAAAAATTTGACCGTTTGGCAACTCAAGTTTTAGAGTTTCCTCAGCAAACGGTTTTTCTTTTTTAAGCTCATATAAGTATTCTTTATCCGAGATAGAAAAAACAACGCGAATAGGGCTATATTGAACAATATTTAAAAGAGCTGGCGTTGAAGGAGAAACATAGTTGCCCTTCGTTAAAGAAACATCACCAACCACGCCGTCAATCGGAGCACGAATAAGCGTATAGTCATAATTAACTTCAGCACTTGAATAATCTGCTTTAGCCTGTTCTAAGCTGGCGGCGGCAGACAAATAGGCCGCCTCTGCCGATTCGAGCTCAGTCGCAGAAATAGATTTTCCAGCTTTTTGAATACGTTTATAATATGTTTCAGCATTTTGAAAATTAGCTTTCATTTTCAAGACGGCAGCATGAGCAGCTTTAAGTGCAGAGATATATTCATCTTGTTTTAAGATAACAAGTACGTCGCCCGCATGAACGGTTTCACCGCCTTTGACGTAAATTTTTTCAATAAAGCCCGAAATAAAAGGTTTGACATTTGCCTCATGGATAGGTGTGATATAGCCGATGTATTTTTGAGAAATTTCAACATCTTTTGGCAAAATTTTATTTGCACGCAATGAAAGAACGGCAGGCTTGAGCGGTTCGAGAGGCTTTTGCGTTTGAAAAGAAGAATAAAACAACCCGCCTAAAAAGGCCAAACCGAAACCGGCTAAAATCAAAATTGCATAAAGCTTTTTTCTCATGACTTAACCCCTTTATTGATAAAACTTGGGGTTTAAATAATAAGAAGATGCTTAAATTCAACAATGCTGATATAAAATTTATTGATAATCTATTTATATCTGATCTTAAGCTGATTTCCGGTCGGTTTTGAAAGAAGAGTTGCTTCTTCAATGGTATAAATTTTTTTACCCTTAAAGCCGATAATTTTTCCGTTTTCATCATAAATCGTATAACTGCCGTCAGCATTTTGAACCGAAGTTGTTGTTGGTGTCGAAGGTAGACTTGGCTCAGGATTTTCCTGCTCATCTTCAACTGTTATACCATTCAGGGCATTCATGAGAGTGCTATAGCTTTTTCCGGTTTGAGCTATATATTCTCCATCATCATCTACTTCGATAGTATATTCGATGTATGCTTGTGCGTCTTCCGACCATTTCAAAAAAGAACCACCACTATATGAAATATTACCATCATCATCTTTATACACAGAAAAGCTCTCTTTTTCTGACCCATCGCTATTATAGATTGTCACATCTAGGCTGCAATCACCACTGACAGCCGCATCCAGATAATTAGTATATTCTGCAGGATACTTTATTTGAATTATTTCATTTTGATCATTTGTTTCATAAGTGTAGAGTGTTTCCGGTGTGGCTGATGTTATGGAAAAAGTACTGGTTGAAGTGCTCCCAAAATTAAGTTCCGCTTCACCTTCTTCAAGCACCATACCGCTCGTAGCATCATATTTTTCATATTTTCCTGTTCCGCTAAAGGGTTGGATTACATTTCCATTTTCAGCACCATATTCTGCATAGGTTGTTTCCGAAAAGCGATATGCTTCAATTTTATTTCCGGTTATGGGATCATATTTTGCATAGGCATTTGTACCAATGTTATAACGATATTCTTCAATTTTATTTCCGGTTACGGGGTCAAATTTAACGCTTTCAACTATTTCAAGATAGGCGTCTTCTCCAAGATAGTTATCTATCATATCGAAATTAATTAGCCTTCCTGTTGTATCATCATACGTGTATCGATATTCAAATTTATTATCGTATTGATCACGCAGATAATGAACGAGACGATTATGCGCATCATACACACAGATTTCCGACGAATTTGAACAAGTTGTGCTTTCAGGATCCCTCACAACAACAGGTGTAAAATCAAAAGAGTCATCTCTCGCTCCCACATCGTTTGCCATCACCATCATCGTCATGAGAGTTGTTAATAAAAGTTTGTTTTTTTTCATATGCAGTCTCCTTTATTAAAAGTGCATCATTTAAAGGAACCTTTTTGTTACGATTCCTTTTAAAAGAACTATAGCATATTATTTATTAAAAAACAATAAAAATCGAAACAAGTGTAGAAAACGCCGAATCGTAACAAAAAAAGGTTCCTTTTCTTGTGACGATTCTATAAAAAAACACTTGATTTTTGATTTAAATTGTGTATAAGTCTTTCCTGTTAACCAGTGGATTGGGCTAAATGGCATGCCTGACCGCTTGAATATCAATCCATTTTAATATAAAGGAATAGATAAAATGCCGAAATTAAAAACAAAAAGTTCCGCGAAAAAGCGCTTTTCGGCGACAAGTACCGGAAAAATCAAAAAGAATGCCGCGTTTAAAAGACACCTCCTCTTTAACAAAGGCACAAAAATGAAAAGACACGCCAGAGGTACTTCTCTGTTGAACGAGTCTGATGTTCAAATTGTTAAAAAGTTTTTACCGTATTTATAAGGAGGATTTGTTATGTCACGTATGAAAAGAGGTATGATCGCTCACGCTCGCCATAAAAAGATTTTGGATATGGCAAAGGGTTACAGAGGTCGCAATAAAAACGTATTCAGAGTTGCTGTTGAAAAAGTTGAAAAAGGTTTGCAATATGCATACCGTGATCGCCGCGTTAAAAAAAGAAGTTTTCGCGCTTTATGGATTCAACGCATCAATGCAGCCACACGTTTGCATGATATGACTTATTCTCGATTTATCAGCGGGCTTGTCAAAGCCGGTATTGAACTTGATCGTAAAGTTCTCGCTGATATCGCTTTGAAGGAGCCCAAAGCTTTTGCTAAGCTTGTCGATTCTGCCAAAGCAGCTCTTAATAAATAAGTAAAAGTCATTAAGTTAGTAAAAAGAGTTATCTTGGCAGTTCAAGATGGCTCTTTTTATGTTTATGGGTTAAAATCATGGAAGATATAGAAAATTTAGAAACAAATATTTTAGAAAAAATTAAACAAGCCGCGGATTTAAAAGCTCTTGATGAAATCAGAGTTTCGGTTATGGGTAAAAAAGGAAGCTTAACAGAAGCTATGAAAACTTTAGGGCAAATGGAAGCTTCTCAGCGTATTGAAACAGCCAAAAAACTTAATACCCTCAAAGCTTTGATTGAAGAAACTTTAGCTGCACGCAAAGAAGTTTTGGAATCTGCTGCCTTAAATGAAAAGCTTGCAAGCGAAAAAGTTGATGTCACGCTTCCCTGTCGTCCGGAAATTCAGGGCCGAATCCACCCCGTTTCAAAAATTTATGAAGAAGTGGTGGCGATTTTTGGCCAGCTCGGCTTTGAAGTGGCAGAAGGTCCTTCGATTGAAGACCAGTTTCACAACTTTAATGCACTTAATATGCCCTTAAATCACCCGGCGCGCCAAATGCAAGACACTTTTTATATTGCCCATGATCAAAACAAATCTTTTGAAATGGATGATGCTTATGTTGTGCGTACACACACATCCGGCATGCAAATTCGCACCATGGAAGCTAAAGAGCCTCCTATTCGCATTATTGCACCCGGACGCACTTATCGTTCAGATATGGATGCGACGCATACGCCAATGTTTCACCAAGTAGAAGGTTTGGTCATTGATAAGACAACAACTTTGGCACACTTGAAAGGTTGTTTGTATGATTTTGTGAAAGCCTTTTTTGAGCTTGATGATATTCCGGTGCGTTATCGTCCGTCTTATTTTCCATTTACCGAGCCATCTGCCGAAATGGATATCGGTTGTTTAAAAACCAAAACAGAACTGAAAATAGGAGCAGGTAATGATTGGCTTGAGATTTTAGGTTGCGGCATGGTGCATCCGAATGTTTTGAAAGCCGGCGGCATTGATCCGGATATTTATCAGGGCTTTGCTTTCGGTGTCGGACTTGATAGGCTTGCCATGCTTAAATATGGCATTCCTGATTTAAGAACATTTTTTGAATCAGACGTGAGATGGCTTAAAAATTATGGCTTTGCGCCGCTTGACTTTTCATCACTGACAGGCGGTTTGAGTAACAACGGAGGAAGCACGCGATGAAATTAACACTTTCTTGGCTTAAAAGCCACTTAGATACAACAGCTGATTTAAACACAATCGTCGATACCTTAACGCGTATCGGTCTGGAAGTTGAAGAAGTTTACAATCCGGCAGAGAATTTGAAAGGATTTATCACAGCAAGGGCTGAAAATGTTCAAATGCATCCCGATTCAGATCATTTACATGTCTTAACCGTTGATACCGGCAAAGAAAAATTACAGGTTGTTTGTGGTGCACCAAACGTCAAAGAAGGTTTAATCGGCATTTTTGCTCCGGTCGGTACGAACATTCCGTGTTATAACGAGGTTTTGAAAGCCTCTAAAATCCGCGGCGTTGAAAGCGAAGGCATGATGTGTTCCGAAAAGGAACTTTGCATTGGTGAAGACCATACGGGGATTATTGAACTTCCTTTAGATACAAAAATTGGTTTACCTGCAGCAGAGGTTTTAAACATTGACCCCGTCATTGAAATTGCCATTACGCCAAACAGAGCGGAGTGCCTGGGTGTTCGTGGTATCGCACGCGATTTGGCTGCTGCCGGTATTGGTACATTAAAGCCTTTAGAAATTAAGAAAACTCAAGGCAGTTTTGATAGTCCGATTAAAGTCAAAGTTGAATGTAAAGATGCCTGCCCGACTTATGTCGGAAGATATATTAAAAATGTGAATAATAAAGCTCAAACACCAAAATGGATGAAAGACAGATTAACAGCCATTGGGCTGCGGTCAATTTCTCCGCTTGTCGATGTGACGAACTACATTAATTATGATTTAGCCCGTCCTTTACACGTTTTTGATGCGGATAAAATCAAAGGTAATATTGTTGTCAGAATGTGCAAGGAAAATGAGCATTTCGTTGCTTTAGATGAGAAAGAATATGATTTAGACACTTTATCTCTCGGTATTTGTGATGATGAGGGAATTGAGTGTTTAGGCGGCATCATGGGCGGTTTAGAAAAAGGCTGCTCTGATGAAACAAAAAATGTTTTCTTAGAGTGTGCCTTGTTCAAACCTGCATGCATTGCCAGGACAGGCCGTAAGTTTGGTATTGAATCGGACTCAAGATATCGTTACGAGCGTTGGGTTGACCCGAAATCAAACATTTCAGGTTCGGACTATGCAACGTCGCTCATTTTGGATATTTGCGGCGGAGAAGCTTCAAATGTGATGATCGAGGGTGATGAAAATGCCGAGCCTAAAGTGGCTTACATTCGCCCATTGCGCATGAAAACTTTTGTCGGTATGGATGTCAGCCAAGAAAAAATTATTGAAATTTTGAACAATCTTGGTTTTGAAACTCATCTTCAGGGTGATAAAATTAAAGCTATTTCACCATCTTGGCGCGGTGACATTGAATGTGAACAAGATTTGATTGAAGAAGTCGTGCGCATGATTGGTCTTGATGAAATCGAACCGGTCTCTTTACCACATGATAAGTTTCCGACACAAACCCTGTTGCCTGCACAACAACGTGTGGTCACTGTTAAACATGAACTTGCCTTGCGCGGTATGTATGAAACTGTGACATGGAGTTTTACTTCATCAAAGCTTGCTGATGTATTTCATAAGGAAAATCAAAAGGATATTGTTCTTTTGCAAAACCCGATTTCTGCAGACTTAGATGAGATGAGACCATCTGTTTTGCCGAATTTGTTGATTGGTGCAAAAAACAACATTGCAAGAGGTTACGGCAATTTATCCGTTTTTGAAGTCGGTCCTGAATTTTACGGTCGCGAGCCAAAGGCTGAAGCAAATATTGCAGCCGGTATAAGAGTTGGTTTAACCTCAGATAAAGATTGGACAAAGACGAGTCGCCCGTTTGATGTTTTTGACGTGAAAGCTGACGCAATTGCCGCCATTGCAGCCGCCAAAGGTCCGTTTGAAAACCCGCAGATCACCACGGATGCCCCTGTTTACTATCATCCGGGCAGAAGCGGCACCATTCGTTTAGGCAAAAACATTCTTGCGTATTTTGGTGAACTTCACCCGAATGTGATTAAAAAGTTTGGATTAAAGACAACTGTGGTTGCTTTTGAGGTATATCTGGATAACATTCCTTTACCGAGAGTAAGCCACGATAAAACAAAGAAAAAACTTGAATTATCAGCCTTTCAGCCCGTTGCTAAAGACTTTGCTTTCATACTTGATAGCAGTGTAGCAGCCGCAAGTATCATTGCTGCGGCAAAAAATGCAGACAGAACCTTTATCAAGGATGTTCGTTTGTTTGACGTTTACGAAGGTGAGAACCTGCCTAAGGGCAAGAAGTCTGTTGCTCTAACGGTCGTTTTTCAGCCAACCGAACAAACATTTACAGATAAAGATATTGAAAATTTGATGAATAAGGTCATTGTGGGCGTTTCTAAAAACACCGGCGGTGAACTTCGAGCATAAAGGAACAAACCATGACACTTAAAACGAAAAGAGCAGAAAATTATCCCGCGTGGTATCAATGCGTTGTGGCAGACAGTCAGATGGCAGAAAATGCCGCATCGCCCGGATGTATGGTCATCAAGCCGTGGGGATACGGTATTTGGGAAAGAATTCGCGATTTGATGGACGAAGAGTTTCGCGCAACAGATCATGAAAATGCCTATTTTCCGATGTTTATCCCTATTTCGTTTTTCAGAAAAGAAGCCGAACATGTTGAAGGGTTTGCCAAAGAAATGGCCGTTGTCACACACTCAAGGCTCACTCAAAAAGACGGAACTTTAGAGCCTGATGGAGAGCTTGAAGAGCCATTGATTGTGCGCCCAACCTCCGAGACCATTATTGCAGACTCTTTTTCAAAATGGGTAAAGTCTTATCGTGATTTACCGGTTCTTATTAACCAATGGGCAAACGTTGTCAGATGGGAAATGCGTCCGCGTCTTTTCTTGCGTACACGTGAGTTTTTGTGGCAAGAAGGGCATACGGCACACGCTTCGGCCGAGGAAGCAGAAACAGAAACCAAGCGCATGCTTGAAGTTTATCGCAAAACAGCCGAAGAATATTTGGCAATGCCAGTGATTGAAGGTGTTAAGCCGGAATACGATAAGTTTCCGGGGGCGGTTGATACATATTGCATTGAAGCTATGATGCAGGATGGTAAAGCGTTGCAAGCCGGAACTTCACACTTTTTAGGGCAAAATTTTGCAAAATCTCAAAACATCACTTTTATCGGCAAAGACAACAAGCCTGAGTTTGCTTACACAACCTCTTGGGGTGTTTCAACAAGACTGATCGGCGGGCTTATTATGACGCATGCCGATGATGAAGGTATGATTGTGCCGCCGCGCGTTGCACCATACCAAGTGATTTTGGTGCCTGTTATTAAAAAGCCGGAAGATGAAGAAAAAGTGATGGCTTATATTAGCGAAGTTGCATCTGAACTAAAAAAACAAACACTTTTCGGCGAAAAAATTCGCGTGAAGATTGATAAATCTCAAAAACAGGCCGTTGATAAGTTTTGGGATTGGACAAGAAAAGGCGCGCCTCTCATTTGTGAAATCGGTCCGCGTGATGTTGAAAGCCAAGGCTTGATGGTGCGTGATCGTTTAAATATCGGCCAAAAAGAAATTGTTTCAAAAACTGATTTTGTTGCATCAATTTGTGAGCGTTTGCAAAAAATCCAAAATGAACTTTTTGATCGCGCCAAAAAAAGGATGGATTTAAATATCAGAGAAGATATCAAAACGCCTGAAGAATTTAAGGCTTATTTTGCAAATGCAAACGAGTGGATTGAAGACGGAAAGCATGGCAAAGTTGCCTTTGTAAAAGGTAAATGGTGTGGTGATCCTCAAACAGAAGAAATCTTAAAAGAAATGAAAATAACTATCCGTTGCCTTCCTCTTAACCAATCTGGAACAAAGGGTAAATGTCTTCTCACCGGTCGTGAGGCCACACTTGATGTGATTTATGCAAGAAGTTACTAACTTTTAGTACGTTACAAAAAGGAACTTGAGGATATTGACTCAGGTTTCTTATGACAATTGAATTAACCTAAAAGCTAATAAAGCTAATAAAGTGCCGCGATTTCAGGATCGTTAAAATATCTTTCAATGGCTGAAGTTGCGGAAGTTGCCAATTTTTTACGGTAACTTGATTGTTTTAAGAGTTGCTCTTCTTGTTTATTTGAAAGATAGCCCATTTCTAAAAGGGCAGAAGGAATATCAGGTGCTTTCAAAACAGCGAATCCTGCAAAACGATGCGTATCATTTAAGATTTTAACGGATTTTTTCATTTCCCCAACAACATATCCTGCAAATTTAGAAGATTTGTTACGGCAATCCGTTTGCGAAAGCGAAATTAAAATATCGTTGATTTCTTTTGAATTTTCTGAAAAATCGACACCACCGATAATATCTACTTTGTTTTCTCTTTCTGCCAAAGCAGCAGCTTCCTTGTCAGAAGCTTTTTCAGACAGCGTGTAAACGGACAAACCGGTGGCATTTCTGTTGACAGCACTATCTGCATGAAGAGACATAAATAAATCAGCTTTATATTTCTGCGCAATTTTAACTCGTTGACGGAGCGGAATAAAGACATCAGTACTGCGAGTCAAATAAACCTTATAACCTTTTTTTTCTAAAAGTGCTTTCAGTTCTTTACCCATGGCAAGTGTAATGTTTTTTTCATATGTCTTACCATAAGCCCCGATGGCTCCAGGATCTTTGCCACCATGACCGGGATCTAAGACAATAATCTTCTGCCTTGATTTTGGTTTAGAAACCTTATCAGAAGATGAAAACCAACTACTGGATTTATTGCTTGAGGCGACCATGCTCTTAGATGCCCCGTTTTTATCAGAAAGAGCATATTTTGCACCGACTTTTGCATTAAAATCCCGTTCTGAAGCAACAACCAGATCTACAACAAGACGCCAATCGTTGTTCTGCGATGGTGTAAGCATGAAAGCTTGTTTAATTAACACAGGCTTTTTCAAATCAAACACAATACGCTTGTCTGTGTTACCGAGTTCGCCAACGCGAGTGGCAGAAATCAGATTATTGTTGTCACTCTGGAGCACTTTTTTGATATTTGTATTCATAGCATCAAGGACCAACCTTTTGGGGTTGGAGAGTAAAAAAACTTGATAATCAAATTTTTGATCGGCATCAAAAACAATGCGTACACTGCTGACCTGTTGTCCGATACGCATGTTCTTAATCGTTGCTCCGAAAGCACTATGGCTTAAAGCAACACAAAGAAAAAGAGTACAAACAAATGCCTCCAAAAAATTTTTAAGGTTTTGATACATTTTACTCATGTGAGCATTCTAAAAAAGAGTTATTACCAATCTCTTAAAAAAATGAAACAAATAAAATTTTCTTGTTGTAATTTTAAAACAAACCTTATATCATAACAAACGTCGGCCTCTAATGCGCACGGAAGATTTTGCATAAGATGCGCGGGTTCGATAGGAAAGATACAGAGTTTTGTCGTTTTTTTAAGTGCCGAATCAATAAAGAAGAATGAAAGTGTGCTTAGAAAAAAAGAGAGCCATTGGCTCAATACTTTAAAAAGGCAAGTTTTTTGTCTTCTTGGCGTTTTAGAGTCTTTCTTTCAAAATTTCTGTATTGATGGAATAAACAAAAAGAAGATAGGAATGTATTCATTATGACAAAGAAAATGTTAATCGACGACACACAAAAGGAAGAAACACGTGTCGTCATTGTTGATGGAAATAAAGTTGAAGACGTTGAGTTTGAATCAACCTCAAGAAAGCAGATCAAAGGTAATATATATACGGCACGTGTTGTGCGTGTTGAACCGTCTTTGCAAGCTGCGTTTATTGATTATGGTGGCAATAAACATGGTTTTTTAGCTTTTAGTGAAATTCACCCTGATTATTATCACGTCTCTAGTGAAGTTTTGGAAGCTTTAGATAAGGAAGTTGACGAGATTGTTGAAAACAAAAAACAGTATATTAGACAACGTCAAGCTGAACGAGCTCGGATTCGAGCTGAAAAGAAGGCCTTGTATGAGGCAAGAAAATTAGAAGAAGAACACTTGAAAGCTGAGGCAGAAACAGCCTTAAAAAACCAGATAGAAACAACAGAAGCTCCTGAGACAGAAAATATTGACGAACAGACTGCTCAAACAACTTTTGAGGTCACACCACCAACACGTCAATCTGTTATTTTAGGAAATGAGGTTTTGGAAGAAAATAAGCAAGAAGTAAGTTTGTCAGAAACCGAAACAGGTCGGCAGGAAAATACTTCAGAAGAAAATGAACTTAAAAATAAAGAAGACAAACACGTCTATGGTAAGCGCAAATACGTTCGTCGAACAAGAAAAGATATGCCAGAAGAACAAATGCAAGACACAGAATTTAAAGTGTTATCAGCCGAAACAGAGGAAGAAGATGATCGTTTGGAGGAAAGTTCGGATATCAACCTTGTTACAAAAGATGGTGATGACGATGAGCTGGATATTGATATCTCCGAAAATATCACGGATGATGAGTTTGAATACAGTTTTGAAGTCCAACGTAAATTGATACGTGCACGTAAGCTTTACCACAATTCTACCATCCAAGATGTGATTAAAGAAGGGCAAATTTTACTTGTTCAGGTTGTTAAAGAGGAACGTGGAAACAAAGGTGCATCGTTTACGACATATCTTTCGCTTGCTGGACGTTACGGTGTTTTGATGCCGAACCGTATCAAAAGTGGTGGTGTATCACGAAAAATTACAAACGCGGCAGATAGGAAACGCTTAAAAGATATAATGAAAACATTGCCTCTTTCGATGGATATGTCATTGATTATTCGTACGGCAGGTGAGGATAAGCCGCAGGAAGAAATTGTGCGTGATTACAATTATTTAATTCGTACTTGGAATTTGATCCGAGAAAACGCTTTGAAAAACAAGGCACCGGCTCTGATTTATGAGGAAGGCGATTTGATAAAACGTGCGCTTCGAGATATGTGTTCAAATGACATTTCTGAAATTATTGTGGACGGAGATAATGCTTATAAATCTGCACGTGATTTTGTAAAGATTTTGTCCCCGCAAGATGTGAGAAAAATAAAATGCCGCAAACCATATGAACCACCTGTTTTCCAGCGTTATCAGGTTGAATCACAACTCGATAAATTGCATAACCCGATTGTGCAACTTGAATCAGGTGGCTATTTAGTTATCAATCCAACCGAGGCTTTGGTCGCCATTGATGTTAATTCAGGTCGTGCCACAAAAGAGCTTGATATTGAAGAAACTGCCTTAAATACGAATTTAGAAGCTGCTGATGAGATTGCGCGCCAGCTGAAAATGCGCGATTTGGCGGGATTGATCGTTGTTGACTTTATTGATATGGACGAACAAAAGAATAATGTGGCTGTTGAAAAGCGCATGAAAGAAGCTTTGAAAACGGATCGCGCACGTGTTCAGGTGGCACGTATGAGCTGTTTCGGACTTTTGGAAATTTCACGTCAACGCATGCATTCTTCTTTTGTTGAAAGCAATTATGAAACCTGTCCTTATTGTCACGGACAAGGTGTGATGCGCACAATAGAATCTGGCGCAGCACTGATCTTGCGTGAGGTAGAAGAAGAGGGCGTGAAAAACAAATATTCAGGTCTAATAGTCTCTGTTCCGACCGATATTGCTACTTATCTCTTAAATCAAAAACGTAAAACCTTAGCAGATTTAGAAGAACGTTATCGTATGTCTGTGATTATTTCTGCTGATAATAGCATTAAAAATGTTTCAGATTTTAAGATTGAACGCCAACGAGTTTCTAAAATACAAGAAAATATTTCTGAGAATGCACCGACATCGGCCTATGCACAAATTGCTCAAGATGAAAATACAGATATAGAGGACGAATTACAAGAGCAATACGAGCCAAATTTTGAGGAAAGACACTACAATCGACGCTTTAATCGTAAAAGAGGACGCTTTAACAGACGCTACAACAGAGGTGATAAAAAAAACGAGAAAAAAGAGTCCCCGGTCATTTTGTATAGCTCAGATGAGATTAATCTAAACAATCAGGATCAAAAGAAAACAGCATGGTGGCGAAGACTGATTGGGTAAAAAGCAAATTTTTGTTAAAACTGCTGCTTGGATTTTTCCTTTCGGCAGTTTTTACTTTCAGTGCATATGCAATGCCTTCACTTTTAACTGATGATGAAACAGAAACGCTTATCCAAGAAATTGTTCAGCCGATTTTTAAAGTAGCCGGTATTTCATATGACTCAAATAAAATACACCTTTTAAATGACATGAGCATGAATGCTTTTGTCAGTGATGGAAACCATTTGTTTGTGCACACCGGAACATTATTAAAAGCCAGAAATGTTAATGAGCTTTCAGGTATTTTAGCACACGAGACTGGACACATATCTGGCGGACACATTATGCGCCAAAAACTTAAACTTAAAGATTTACAGACACTTTCTGCGATTTCGCTCATTGCGGCCAGTGCAACGGCTGTTGCCTCCGGTAGAGGTGATGCCGCCATGGCTGTTGCACTCGGTTCTCATGGTTCACTTTTAAATTCGATGATGGCATACCAAATGACCGAAGAACGTAGTGCTGACGAAAGTGCTGTCAGATATTTAAAGGAACTTAAAATATCTCCGGCGGGTTTGAAAAATTTTATGAAAACCATCCAAAAAAACAACCGTTTATCTGGTTATGAAGAAAATCCTTATTTCAGGACGCACCCAATGAGCGGGGAACGTTTGGCATTCTTTGAAAAAGCGGTAAAGGAAAACGGCGGACAGGTCAGCTCACCTTATGATCAAAACTTAAAGTTTGTTCAAGCCAAACTTTCAGCTTTTTTATTGTCTATTGAACGTGTTCTACAAAAATATCCTGTAACGGATCAAAGTGATGTTGCAAAGTACGCCCATGCCATTATTGATTTGAGGCAAAAGAAATTTGAAACAGCCATTCAAAAAATTGATGTTTTAATTGCAAAGCACCCCTCTAATCCCTATTTTCACCAGCTCAAAGGGCAATGTTTGTTTGAAAGTGGAAAAGTTCAAAACGCACTTGTCTCATATAAAAAAGCACTACATTTAAGGCCAAACTCAAATGAAACAATGCTTTTTTATGCTCAAGCAGCTTTAGAGACAAAACAAAGCAAAGCTGATTTGCAAAATGTGATTGATACCTTAAACAAACTTCAACTCAAACATGAATCAGCACATGGATGGGAGCTTTTGGCAAAGGCATATTATGAACGTGGCAGCGAAGCTGAAAGCTTATATGCTTCTGCCAAATACAGTGTTTTAATCGACAACATTGATACAGCAAAAAAGCAAATCAAAAAAGTTCTAAGCTTAAACCCCTCAGAACCCCTCAAACTAAAACTCAAAGATCTCGAAAACGAGCTTAAACCAAATCAGGAATAAAACTTAATTTAAAAAAACATTTGATTTTTGCACTTTTATCTTTACGATAAAAAGTGCAGTGTGTTACTGTGGCGTCTAACAAACATATTATACGAGATATTCCTCACGAAGGGGAGTTCTTGAAGTAAGCGTTATTTTAACGGCAAGTAAAAGCGTCTGTTAAGGGGCAGTTTGTTAGCTCCCTGTTTTAGATTTTTTTAAAGCACTACAAGAAAAGAACTTTGGAATGAAGATACATCAAAAAGGCAGAAGCATGGTTGAGATGCTCGGTGTTTTAGCTATCATTGGTGTGTTGTCGGCAGGTGCGCTCGCCGGTTATTCCAAAGCAATGTTTATGTACAAACTTAATCAGTTTACCGAAGCATCCAATCAGCTTCTTCTAGACTGTCAAAGACTTTCCCTCCAGATAGATAAAACACAATCTTTCAATTATTCAGTTGCTTTAAAAGCATTGAATATGGTTCCTGACGGATTTGTTTATAATGGATCTAAGACTTTAAAGGATAATTTTTATAATTCTGTCACGCCGACTTATACTCCAGAAGCAGGGCATAACATTGTTTTTCAATTTTCATCTGCAAATGGAGGACAAGCTATTTGCAGACAATTGTATATCATTACTAAAGAAAATTCGATGGATATAACGAGAGCATTTGCAGACAATGGAAACACTGTTCAGAGAGGGGAAGATTACAAATCTTTCGACAAGTTTTATGGGGATTCTTATTGCGGTGAAAGTAATAGACCTTGTTTAAAACAGATGACTATGGGAAATATAACAAACATTTGTAAACAATGCGATTATGCACATTGCCGATTTTATTTTCACTGGGACTAACTAAAAAGCTTAACTTTGCAATACATCTCATAGATGGATATTTTTTTTACATAAAACCCCCAGCTTACTGGGGGTTGTCTATCCAACAAACAAAATTTATTATTGTGCGTTAATAAGGTAGATTTCAACGCGGCGGTTTTGCTCTCTTCCTTCAGCTGTAGCATTTGTGGCAATCGGGTTTGTGGCGCCCACACCGGCAGATGAAATACGAGCCCCGTTGATACCGCGCATTTGAAGGTAGTTGGCAACGGTAGTCGCCCTACGCTGTGAAAGCGGAATGTTGATTTTGTCATTGCCAGTTGAGTCTGTATAACCAATCACTTGCAAGTTTGTTTTGTTATATTCTTTAGCAACAAGAGCGACCGAATCCAAAACCTTGTTTGCGCTTGTTTTCATCACATCTTCATTAGTGTTAAATGTGATGGCATTCGGCATAATTAAGCGAATGTTATCACCGTCACGTGCAACCTGAACACCTGTGCCTTGCAATGTTTCTCTGAGTTTTCTTGCTTGAATATCCATATATCCGCCAACGCCGGCACCTGATGCAGCACCAACACCGGCACCGATTAAAGCGCCTTTTTCACCACCGATTAAAGCGCCGACACCAGCGCCGACTGCCGTGCCGATACCTGTACCCCATGCGGTTTTAGAAACTTTAGTTTCGCCGGTATAGGGATCTGTGGCACAAGCAGCCAAAAAGCAAATTGTAATAAGTGATAAAATCGTTTTTTTCATATTTATTTTTCCTTTCAAAAATAAAGTTATAAGTCCTTGATACGATCCAAAGCCTCTAAGGTTTTAGCTTTTTTATCCAAAGCTTCAGCCTGTCGGCGTTTTTCTTCTTCGACTACCTTTTGTGGAGCCCTCGCAACAAAGCTCTCATTTGAAAGCTTCGCACTATACCCCTTAAGACGTCCCTCAAGCTCTGAAAGCTCTTTTTGAAGACGCGCGCGCTCAGCATCAAAGTCAATAATGCCTTTCAAGGGCATCAGGTATACACCACCCGAAAACGAGTCCTGAACCATATCTTTGGTGATGGGTTCATTGTCTTTTAAAACAGAGATATTGTCAAGTCTTGCAAGCGACTTAATCATAGCTTCAGTTTCAATGATATAATTGCTCTTTAAGTCTTTAATGAAAATATGCGGTTTAGCACCTGCCGGAACATTTAAATCCGCTCTTAATGAGCGAATAGATGTAATTAAATCAATAGCCCAATCAATAGCGTTTGCATTTGAAGCTTTTTCAGAAACTTTAGGCCAAGAGGCATGGATAAGTTTTACATCACGTTTTGTCAAATTATTCCATAGCTCTGTTGTAATAAATGGCATAAACGGGTGTAAGATAATTAAGATCCGATCAAGCACAAAAGCAGCGGTCTGTTGAGTTTCTAATTTTTCATCTTCGTTTTTCCCGTAGAAAATAGGTTTTGAAAGCTCAATAAACCAATCGCAGAATGTGCCCCAAACAAATTGATAAACAGCATTTGCCGCATCTGAAAAACGGAAGGCGTTTAAGTTTTTGGTTACTTCAAGCGTTGCCTTATCAGCTTTTTCCAAAATCCACTTATTTAAGACCATTTGAACTTTTTGAGGGTCAAAATCTTTTTTGAGGTGACAACCATTCATTTCACAAAAGCGAGCCGCGTTCCATAACTTTGTTGCAAAATTGCGATAACCGGCAATGCGCATATCAGACAAGTTGATATCACGCCCCTGTGTTTCAGATGAGGCCATGAAAAACCGTAATGCATCCGCACCGTATTTTTCGATTGTCTCTATCGGATCAATCGTATTTCCTTTTGATTTGCTCATTTTGCGACCTTGCTCATCACGAACGAGCCCGTGAATGTAACATTTTCTAAAGGGCACTTTTTTCATTTGATACATACTCATCATCATCATTCTGGCAACCCAGAAAAAGATAATGTCAAAACCCGTAACCAAAACAGATGTCGGATAAAACGTATCCAAAACCTCTGTTTTATCAGGCCAACCTAAAGTGGAGAAAGCCCATAAACCTGACGAAAACCAAGTATCTAAAACGTCTGTTTCACGTGTTAATTCAACTTTTTTTCCGAAATGTTCTTCGGAAGCTTGATAAGCTTCCTCTTCTGTTTCTTCGCAAAAGATTGTACCATCTGGTGCATACCAAATCGGCATTTGGTGTCCCCACCAAAGTTGACGTGAAATGCACCACGGCTGAATGTTGCGCATCCATTCAAAATATGTTTTTTCGTAGTGCTTGGGCACGAACTGCATGTCACCATTTTCAACCGCTTTAATCGCCTCCTTTGCCAAAACGGGTGCATCAACAAACCATTGATCCGTCATCAAAGGCTCAATCACCGCGCCTGTTCTGTCACCATAAGGAATAACCATTGGATGATCTTCGATTTTTTCCATTAATCCCAATTTCTCCAAAGCCTCAATCGTTGCTTTTCGGGCCTCTGCGGTTGACATTCCTTCAAATGGTGTGTTTTCATTTAAGGTTGCATCTTTATTTAAGATGTTGATTAAAGGTAGATTATGTCGCTTACCGACTTCAAAGTCATTAAAGTCATGAGCGGGCGTGATTTTCACCGCACCTGTTCCCTTTTCGGGATCAGCATGATCATCTGCAATAATAGGAATAACGCGGTCTGTCAAAGGGAGTTGGCACATTTTGCCGATTAAATGCTTTAATTTTTCGTTGTCTTTGGAAACAGCAACAGCCGTATCACCAAACATTGTTTCAGGACGTGTGGTCGCAATATGAATAAACTCATCTTCGCCAACAATCGGATATTTATAGTAATACATTTTACCTGTCATTTCCTTTTGGACAACTTCCAAATCCGAAACAGCCGTCATCAATTTCGGATCCCAGTTGACAAGTTTTTTGGCTTTATAAATGAGGCCGTCTTTATAAAGTGAAACGAAAATTTTCAAAACGGCGCGAGATAAGCCTTCATCCATTGTGAATCTCTCGCGGCTCCAATCACAAGAAGCACCCAAACGTCTTAACTGTTTACAAATTGTACCGCCAGACTGCTCGCGCCATTTCCAAACAGTTTCAATAAATTTTTCACGACCTAAATCGTGGCGTGAAATGCCTTCTTTAGCTAAATTACGTTCAACCACCATTTGGGTTGCAATACCAGCATGATCCGTGCCCGGTTGCCACAACACTTTTTTACCAAGCATCCTGTTATAGCGAACCAAAATGTCTTGCAAGGTATCATCTAAAGCATGCCCCATATGTAAAACACCCGTCACGTTTGGCGGCGGAATCACTATTGAAAAAGCTTCACTTGAAGAGCGCATATCAGGTTTAAAATCGCCGCTTTCTTCCCAGTCTTGATAAATACGTTGTTCCATATCACTTGGATTATAATTTTTTTCTAACATAACATTTCCTATTTTAAAATTTATTGTGCCATAAGATTTTTGAGTGGAGACGGGTTAAGGCAAAAGCTTTATAAATCCGTCTTTTCCGGCACTCGGACATTTTGTTTTTTGGCCTCGTCTTCTTCGTAGGCAAAAATAGAAGCGTATTCTTTTAAGATCTCATCAACAACCTTGTTGTAATCGAGATTAAGCGATGATTTATGAATCATCTCTTTTGTAAGTTCAAATACCTCCTCTTTTGAAGCCGCCTCTTGCTTTTCAAGCAAAATGCTTCTGATAGAAGCTAAAATCTCTTCGGTTGATATGTCCTCTTCCTGAGCCATTCGTTCTTACCTATTTATCAATTGAAAGTGAAAGCCATTTGTTTCTTGTGTTTTTAGAATGCTTTTCAGCATCATAAAGATCAACATTAAGATTTAAATCTTTAGCTGTAAGTTTCCCCATCGAAAGCAAAAGTGCCATTCCGGAAACATAATAGTCACGCCGAGCTCTTACTTCTTCAACATTTGAATTCAAAAGCGATTGATAAGCATCTAAAACATCTAAAACCGTACGATTACCCAAAGCCTCTTCCTGTTGGACACCGTCAAGGGCAATGGCATAAGCTCTAATTTGGTCTCGAACCGATTTAATACGCGATTCGTTTGAGATCATATATTCATAACTTGCGGTAACTGTTGAAATCATTTCTCTTTCGGCGGCTAAGACTTGTTCTTGAGCTTGCCATTTTCTGTATTTGCTTTGGCGGATTTTAGCGCGGGTTTCGCCTGAATGATATAAGGGCACATTCATATTAATGCCCCATTCAAAGCTGTTTGTTTCAGGGTCTTTCGTTTGTTTTGATTCAGATTTACTGCGTGCAGCCGTTGCATCAAAAGAAACTTGAGGCAATAAGGCACCGTTATTGGCGGCAACAGTATATGTTTGAGCATCTAAATTGCTTTTGGCAGCTTTAAGATTGTAATTGTGCTCGTAAGCATATTTTAAAGCGTCGTCCGCCTTTTGAGGAAATAATTCACTAATTGTTTCCGGTTCTTCAAGATTCTCAGGCGTTGTTCCTATAATTTGAACATAGATTGCTCTTGATGCCGCTAAATTTCCTTCGGCAGCAATACGGTCTGAAATGGCAGCGCTGTGACGTGCTTCAGCTTGTGAAACATCCGTGCGTGTGACTTCTCCGACATCAAAACGTTCCCTTGTTTCATCTAAACGCTTTTTTAAAAGTTCTTCATTGTTTTTTTGGAGTTTCACAATCGATTCATCGCGCAAAACATCAAGATAAGCTGTTGATGCAGCAAGCAAAATTTCCTGCTCTGTATTGGCTAAATTGCTCTGCTCAGCCTCAACACCTTTGTCTGCCGCTCTAACAGAATTAAAGGTGGAAAAACCGTTAAAAATAGGTTGGCTCAAAACAGCCGCAATAGATTTTCTGTAACCATCGCTGACGGGAACAACGTCGTTGTGGGCATGTGTGTCTGAATAATTGCCATTTAAATAAATGTTTGGGCGATAACCTGATTTTGCAATGGCAACATTTTCATCTGTGGCACGAAGCCCCGCGCGGCTTGCCTGTAATGAGGGGTTATGTTGATAAGCATCACCCATGGCCTCAAAAATAGAGGTGGCATTGGCACTAAACGAAAAACAAGAAGCAATTAAAATTGCTGCCACAAAAGAGTACTTCATTGACATTCACCATACGTATAATGTTCCAAAACTTGCAACATGTTATACAATTTGCAAATTGAAAGCAAGCTTTTTTTCCCAGTTTTAGGTATGCAATAATGATAAAAGGTAAAAATTTTTTACCTTGAAATTTGAAATCAACTTTATATAATGAGCTCAATTTTTTGATGGTAGGAAAAAAATATGACGAATATAAAAGTAAGGTTTGCGCCGTCACCGACCGGGCATATGCATATCGGAAACACGAGAACGGCTTTGTTTAACTGGCTTTGGGCCAAAAAAATGATGGGCGAGTTTATGCTCCGCATTGACGATACGGATTTTGCAAGATCTAAAAAGGAATATGAAGACTCAATGCGTGAAAGCCTTCAATGGCTTGGTTTAACTTGGAGCTCGGAAGCACGCCAATCTGCACGGTTTGATCGCTATAAAGAAGTAACAGAAAAACTCATTAAAGAGGGACGAATCTACGCTTGCTACGAAACGCCTGAAGAATTGGAGTTCAAAAGAAAACGTGCGCTTTCCAAAGGTTTACCGCCGATTTATGATAGACAGGCTTTGAGTTATACTTCAGAAGATATTGCAAAATTTGAAAAAGAAGGCCGCAAGCCGCATTACCGTTTCAAACTTCTTGATGGCGAAATCAAATGGAATGATGAAATCAGAGGCGAAGTTAAATACAATGCTGCAAATTTAAGCGATCCGATTGTTATCCGCGAAGATGGTTCATATCTATATCATCTGCCATCTGTTATTGACGATTCGGACTTTGGTATCACACATATTCTGCGCGGTGAAGACCATGTGACAAATACCGCCTCTCAAATTCAAATGTTTGAAGCCATCGGTGGTTTTGTACCGACTTTTGCGCACTTGCCTTTATTAACGGGTAAAGAGGGGAAACTTTCCAAACGTTTAGGAAGTTTGGGCGTTCGTGAGTTAAAAGCTGAGGGTATCGAAAATATGGCCATTTGTTCATATTTAGCTAAGCTCGGTACTTCAGAGGATATTCGTCCGTTTTACAGCTTGGAAGAGCTTGCTAAGACACTTGATTTTTCTAAAATCGGTCATGCTCAACCAAAATTTGATGTCGATGATTTAAGGCATTTTAACATCAAACATATTCACACCATGCCTTATGAGCTTGTTAGAAATCGTGTGAGTGTTGATGAAACTTTTTGGAACAACGTCAAAGCAAACATTGAAATGGTGGCTGATATTGAAGTTTGGCACAAAATTTGCAACGGCGAAATCACGCCCATAATTGAAAACAAGTCTTTAACAGATACAGCGGCTGATTTGCTTAAAAACGAAGCTTTTGATAATGAGACTTTCAATACTTGGATGAATAAGGTTAAAGAAAGCACAGGGTTAAAGGGAAAAGATTTGTTTCACCCTATCCGCCTTGCTTTAACGGGTGAAGCATCTGGACCTGAACTTAAAACGCTTCTTCCTTTAATCGGTTATGAAAAAGCTTTGAAGCGTTTGAAAGGACAAAAAGCTTAATCCGTATATTACAGAAAAAGTGTATAGAGTAGCTCCTTAAATGAGTCTATTAAAGCCTTTTTTGATCTGCAAAAAAAAGACCGCACGAATGCGGCCATTCAGGGAGACAAAGAAAAAAGCTATTTTTTCTTATTATAAATCGGAAAAACTTTCACACCATTATAATCTGTTCCTTTTACGTCTTGCGAAACGGAGGGATTATAAACCGACATGTCTGTTGTCTCTGTCTTGATCGGCTTAACGTCTTTTGTGTTCACAGCCTTTTGATTTTTGACATTTTTGATGGCTTTGGGCATAATGACACCCTTAGAGCGCTCAATATGTGTTCCATCTTCTGTAATAATCGTGAAGTTTTCAGCTTGAGGTTCCGGACAAATCACTTTGCCGACAGCCTCTTCTTCATAGCAGGGCCATTCTTCATAGCACGGCATTGGTTCTAAAACAGTCGAATAACATTCATATCCTTCAAACGGAACCTCTTTTTTTGCAGTTTCCTCTTTGGTTGCAGCCTCTTCTTTGGTCATAGGCTGATCTTGCGGCGCTGGATCTTTTTGAACTTTTACCTCTACTTCTGTCGGTTTTTCTTTTAAGATAAGATCGGCAGATAAAGGATAAGCATCATTTTTGAGCTTAAACATCATGTAGCCCGATCTTCCGCCATAAGCCGGACCAGACAAACCGATAGAATAATAACCGCCGATAAAGCCATAATCAAGATCAATATAATCAATCGCAAACAATGTTTTAATCGTGGTGTTTCCGATCGTTGTCATCTTACACATATAACCGTTATCTTCCAAAACAATATTTTGTGTGTTTTTAACATAGACCAAAGATTTGGCTGGTTTACAAGTCGGGGTTTGACCATTATAAGAAACGCCATAATTTAGAAGCAAATCAATAGATCTCCTGTTTAATGCAAGAGAAACATCTGTCAGTTCAACATCGTTTAAATACATGTTTGCTGGTGTTACACCAACAGTGATGGGCAACGTCAAATAATCCTCTGTACAGACATGAGTAAAAGGGTCCGCCTGACAAATAAGAGCTTTTTCATGAGCATTTTGCTCTAAAAGATGAATCAAAGAATTGTAAATATACTCTTTCGACATTGAAAGTTTAGCGGGCGCACATTGTTTTGCACGGCAAACGACGACCGAAACTGGCATATTAATTTGCGGCTGCCACTCTTGCGCACGAATAGATGTATCTTCTTTCGAGGCTGTTCTACATCCGTTTAAGACAAGTGCGGCGATAAATAAGACAAATGTTTTAAACACATATTTAATCACGGTTCTTCCCCATAAATTACACCAAATATAGCTCATCATAAACAAATAATATGAACGAAACGTAAAGAAATTAACTCTTGCGTCAAAAAAATTTTTTTATATAATAATTTGCATGAAAAAGTTTATTTGTTTAATTGTTGCTCTTGTTCTTACTGAACTTTCATTTGAAACTGTGGCTGGCTCAAATATAAAGGTTGTGGATGGCGACAGTTTGGAAATAAAGGATAAAAGAATTCGTCTGATTGGTATTGATGCACCTGAATATTTTCAGGAATGTTTTGATGTATTCGGTCAAACTTATCCGTGCGGTCAAATGTCAAAAGCGTATCTTGAAAAGTTGATTGAAGAAGGGCAAAATAAAGGCCAAAAGCTTAAATGCAAAGTCGAAGATATTGATCGTTATAAGCGTGATTTAAGTGTTTGTTATATAGGTGACATCAATTTAAATTTAGAAATGGTCAAATCAGGTCACGCTATTTCTTACAAACATGAACGTTATGAAAGAGTCCAAAAACGAGCGAAAGAGCGCAAAATTGGCATTTGGCAAGGCAAATTTATGCGTCCTGAACTTTACCGAGCTTTAAAACGCAAAGAAGAAGAGCAAAAAAATTAATAAAACACATATTTTCTCTTGACAGATAAAAAAACTTATGTATATTGCAACACACGTTTAATTTAATTTAATTAGGTGAAAGAAAATGTTCGCAGTTATTAAGACGGGCGGAAAACAATATAAAGTAACGGCTGGTGATGTTGTTAAGGTTGAAAAATTAGCAGCAAACGAAGGCACTGAAGTTATCTTTGATCAGGTTTTAGCCTTAGATGAAAAAATCGGCACTCCTTTTATCAAGGGCGCCAGCGTCAAGGCAACTGTTCTAAAACAGGCCAAAGACGCGAAAGTGATTATCTTCAAAAAGAAGAGAAGACAAAATTATCGTCGTAAAAATGGTCACAGACAACAAATAACACTTGTGAAAATTTTGGATGTTTGTGCAAAAGAAAAAGAAGCTTAAAAGGAGATAGATCATGGCACATAAAAAGTCAGGCGGTAGCTCTAACAACGGGCGCGATTCTATTGGTCGTCGCTTGGGTGTGAAGAAATTTGGCGGCGAAGCTGTTATTCCTGGAAACATTATTATTCGTCAACGCGGAACAAAATATCATCCGGGTGCAAATGTTGATATGGGTAAAGACCATACAATTTTTGCTGTGGCTGAGGGCAAAGTTGAATTCAAAGAACAAGGCGATAAAATGTTCGTTTCTGTTGTAACAGAGTAATCAAGCCAATATTTATAGAAGTAAGTATGGGGTAAAAACTTTACCCCTTTATTTTTCTTTCGGAATGCACTAGGCTCAAATTATGAAGTTTTTGGATCAGGCAAAAATATTTATTAAATCAGGTGACGGAGGGCGCGGCTGTGTCGCTTTTCGTCGTGAGAAGTATATTGAATTTGGTGGTCCGAACGGTGGCGATGGTGGAAAAGGTGGTAGTGTTTGGTTTGAAGCCGTTGAAAACTTAAATACCTTGATTGATTTTCGCTATCAGCAACATTTTAAAGCTCAGCGTGGCCAGCACGGGATGGGCTCTGAAATGTGTGGAGCTAAGGGTGAAGACGTGATTATTAAAGTACCGGTTGGCACAGAGATTTTAGCTGAGGATGGACAAACACTCTTAAAAGATATGGTTACTCCAGGCGAACGATTTTTAATTGCCAAAGGTGGTGATGGCGGGCGCGGTAATATGCGTTTCAAGACCTCAACAAACCAAGCCCCACGATATGCTGAGCCGGGTTGGCCCGGCGAAGAGCTTTGGGTTTGGCTTAAACTTAAAATCATTGCTGATGTTGGGTTAATCGGTTTTCCGAATGCAGGTAAATCGACCTTTTTGGCAGCTGTGACGCGTGCAAGGCCAAAAATTGCGGATTACCCTTTTACAACCCTTTACCCCAATTTAGGTGTTATGTGGGTAGATAATCGTGAGGTTGTTTTAGCTGATATTCCGGGACTCATCGAAGGTGCGCATGAGGGTACCGGTTTGGGAGACAGATTCTTAAAGCATGTAGAGCGTTGCTCTGCTTTTTTACATATTATTGACGGCACGCAAGAAAATGTTGTTAAGGCTTATAAAACAATTCGCTCAGAATTAAAGCTTTATAAAAAAAGTTTGTGTGATTTGCCTGAAGTGGTTGCTGTCAATAAAGCAGATTCAATTAATCCCAAAGAGTTAAATAAAAAAATCAAAGTGCTTGAAAAAGAAACAGGCAAAAAAGTTTTTGCCATATCTGCTTTTGCGCACACGGGGCTTGTTGAGGTTTCACGCGAGCTCTTAAAATATGTTAAAATCAAACAAAAAATACCGTCAGAAGATGAAACCGTGCACATCGAAGCGCCGTCTAAACCATGGTCGCCGCTTGATTAATTAAAGGAAAAATGATATGAAAAAAAATGAAATTTTGAAAATTGTTGAAAAAGTTTTAGACGACAATAAGGCTGAAGATGTTGTTGTGATAGATTTAGAAGGCAAAACATCACTTGCCAATCAAATGGTTGTGGCATCGGGCACATCAAACCGCCATGTTGCCGCGATTGCAGATAAATTGATGGAAGCTTTGAAAAAAGCTGGTCATAAAGCAACAATCGAGGGGCAAGAAAAGGCCGATTGGGTTTTGATTGATGCTTTTGATGTGATTGTGCATCTTTTCCGTCCTGAGGTTCGTGAATTTTACAATTTGGAAAAAATGTGGCAAGCCATAGCTGAAAAAAGAAAGTAAAAATTGATTAATTGATAAAAAAAGCACTCGTTTGAGCGCTTTTTTTATTTCTTCTTTGAGTACTTTTCTGTAATTGTTTGGAACAACACATATAAAAGCGGAATAACTATCAAACCACCGGCTGTTCCGATAAGCATACCGTAAAACACAGGCACACCAATAGCGATACGGCTCGCCGAACCGGCTCCTGTTGCGACAATAAGAGGTAAAACACCCAAAATGAACGTAAATGCTGTCATCAGAACAGCTCGGAAACGCTCTTTAGTTGCAACAGTTGCGGCTTTGTCAATAGATGAGCCTTTAGCACGTTCGTCACGTGCAAATTCTACAATCAAAATGGCATTTTTGGAAGCCAAACCGACGAGTAAAATAAGACCTAATTGTGCATAAATGCTTAAAGGCAAGCCTGAAATTAAAATACCTGCAAATGCGCCAAGCATAGCAACCAAAACAGAACTTAAAACTGAAACAGGCAACATCCAGCTTTCATATTGCGCCACCAAAAAGAGATACCCGAACAAAATAGCTAAAACAACCAAATAGCTGACTTGTCCGCTGTTTTTCTTTTCTTGTAAACTCATAGATGACCATTCATAGCTATAGCCGTTAGGTAACACCTTTTTTGCCAAATCTTCCATTGCTTGCATAGCTTGTCCGCTTGACACACCAGGAGCCGTTAAGGCTTTAATAGCAGCGGATGGAAATTGGTTATAGCGGTCTAAACTGCGCGGTGCCTGAATCATTTCAACGGTAATCAAACTTCCGAGCGGAACGGCATGACCGTCAGTTGAAGGTACATAAAGTTTCTTAATACTTTCAATATCCTTACGATAAGGCCAATCCGCTTGAATCATCACTTTATTGACTTGTGTGCCGATGTTGATGTCATTAACATAGCCGGCACCCAAATAATTTTGAAGAATAGAATAAATAGAAGAAACAGAAACTTTCATTACTTCAGCTTTTTGTTTATCAATCTCAATATGAGCGTGCGGTGTTGATGCCGTATAAGTCGAAAAAGCATACATAATTTCTGGTAAAGCATTAACTTTTGCAACAAACCCTTTGACAACGGCCTCCAAAGCCTTCGGATCAGATGAATAAAGGGATTGAAGTCTGAAATCCATACCGCCGGTATCACCTAATCCCGGAATAGATGGAAACTCAAACAGATTAATATCTGCGCCGGCGACAGTTGAGAGCTTCGCCCTAATTCTGTTTAAAACATTCGTTGAATATTCATTTTTGTCTTTACGTTTATGCCAAGGTTTTAAGCGAATAATAGCCATGCCGACATTTTCGCCGCGTCCAGAAAGCATTGAAAATCCGATAACATCCATGACAGATAGTACACTTTTTTCTTGCTTGATTATCGGAATAATTTCATGCATAACAGCGTCTGTACGAGGCTGTGTGGCTCCCTCGGGTAACTGAATATTAGCCAAAACAATACCCTGATCTTCTTGAGGAATAAAACTTGTATGGCTTATCTTAAAAAATACAAGATCAAGTAATAACAATAAACCCAAAATAAGAGCAATGACACTGATTTTGCGCGCAATATAACCCACAATGGCTAAATATTTGTTGCGACTCTTGTCTAAAAATTTATTAAACCACAACAAAAAACCACGCTGTGCCGGTTTTAATGGGCGCAGGATAGTCGCGCACAAAGCCGGTGATAAGGTTAAAGCATTAATCGAAGAGAAGACAACGGCAAACGAAATTGAAATAGCAAATTGCTGATAAATTTTACCGGTAATACCGCCAATGAAAGCAATCGGTACAAAAATAGCAAGCAAAACAAGCGTTGTTGCAATAATGGCTGAAGAAACTTGCTCCATTGCCTTGACGGCGGCCTCCTTCGGAGATAATTTTTCCTGGTCCATTAAGGTCAAGACACGTTCAACGACAACAATGGCATCATCCACCACCAAACCGATAGCAAGCACCAAACCGAACAATGTTAAAATATTCAAACTGTATCCAAGTGCAAGCATGACAGCAAAAGTAGCGAGTAAGGAAACAGGAATGGTAATAGACGGTACGAGCGTTGCTCGCCAGTCTTGTAAAAAGATGTAACACACAAAAACCACTAAAGCAAAAGTCAAGAAAAGTGTCAAGGCAACTTCTTCAATTGAAGCCTTAATATAATCTGTCGCATCATGAAAGACATCAATCGTAAAATCGTCAGGATAAAATGCTGACAATCTTTTCAATTCAGCTTTCACAGCTTTCATTGCCTCAATGGCATTAGCTCCTGATAAAGTATTTAACCCGATTGCAACAGAGCTTGCGCCGTCAATCTCCGATTTGAAAGCATAGTGCTCATAACCGATTTCAACTTTAGCAATATCTTTTAATTGAACCAAACCACCATCTTCTTCGGTGCGAACAATAATATTTTCAAAATCCGAAACTTCATTGAGGCGGCCTTGTGTTTCAAGAGTATAAACCATTTGCTGCCCATTATCACCAGGCATTGAACCAACCGAACCTAAAGAAGGTTGATAATTTTGGCTCGCGATAGCTGCTCTAACGGCTGAAACAGGGATATTTAAAGCTGCAATTTTATCAGCATCAAGCCAAACACGCATGGAAAGAGGTGACGCGAACACGCTTACTTCACCGACACCATATAAACGTGCCAAATTATTTTTAACATTGTTTTCAATGTAGTTGCTTAAAAATTGTCTATCATGCGTGCCATTGGGAGAGCGAACAACCAAAAAGCCCAAAATATCGGAAGATCGACGTTTAACAGAAACACCATATTGCTGAACTTCTGCAGGAAGTTTACTTACTGCTTGTTGCACGCGATTTTGAACTTTGACCTGCGCCATATCGGGATCAGTACCGACTTCAAAACTGACGGATAAACTATAACTTCCTGCATTTGAAGAAGAAGAGTTCATATAAAGCATATCTTCAACGCCGTTAACATCTTGTTCAATCGGAATACCGATGGTATTTGCCACAACCTCTGCCGAAGCTCCGATATAATTTGCAGATACATTCACTTCAGGTGGCGTAATTTGCGGATAAAGTGAAATTGGCAAGGAAAAGAGTGCGATTAAGCCTGCTAAGGACATCACAATCGCAATGACGATGGCAAAACGCGGACGATTGATAAAAAACTTTGAAAACATGAGCCTGACTTTCTTTTACATCTTCAAATTTGAACTTACCAAAGCGGCCTCAACCTTTTGGCCATGCTGCAGTTTTTGAACACCTTTAATCACAACCTTATCACCATCATTCAAGCCGGAAACAACAATCTGTTTGTTGCCAATCACGTCACCGAGTTCTAAACGACGCTCTTGAACAGTATTTTCAGCATTAACCACAAAGGCATAAAAACCATTTTCATCTTGAAGCAATGCAGCTTGGGGTACCAAAATAGATTTTTTATCGTCCAAAATTAAAGCAATTTGAACATAGCTTCCGGGGATGAGTGTTTCATCATCATTTTCAAAATCACCATAAACAGCAACCGTTGCTGTGTTTGTGCTTACCTCGTTGTCAACAAAACTTGATTTAAACTTTTTGACTTGTACGGTGCCATCCGGCAAGATAATGCGTGCCTTAATTTTTGAAATATCCTCATCATCGGTATGGTGTTTAAAAGCAACAAATTCCTTATCCGTTAATGTAAAGGCAATGCGGATCGGGTTTAATTGGACAATTCTTGCAAGAACTTGCTGAGAAGCAACAACACGGTTACCTTTGGTCACCAAAGCTTTGCCGATGTAACCATCTATCGGAGCTTTGCTAAAAGTATCATCATAGCTGATTTGAGCTAGTGCCAAGTTTGCTTCGGCCTGAGCAACACTTGCTTTCGCTTGCAAAAAAGCACTTTCTGCAGCATCAAACGTCGCTTTAGAAGCAATATTTTGCTTTGAAAGCTTAATTTGGCGATTGTAGTTACGCTCAGCTTCTGTTAAACCGGCCTTAGCTTTGGCAAGCTCTGCTTTCCTTAAATCAAGTGTAGCCTTAAAGCTCGAAGCTTCAATCGTGAACAAAACATCACCCTGATGTACAAAACTACCTTCTTCAAAATGCACACCACCGATGGTACCATTGACTTTCGGTTGTAAACTGACACTTTGAATAGCTTGTACGTGCGCAATATGTGTTTTTTCTTTAGCCACATCTTGAAGTTTTAATTTCTCAACCAAAACATAAGGAGTTCCTGCCCCAAAACCGGACATACCCATATGAGGCGTCATCTTGCCTTTCATGTACCAACCGAAGCCAAAGCACAAAATAACGAAGGCGAAACGCTTTAAGATAACATTTTTATGCGGTTTTGTCAGTAACATTTTGAGTCCTTTCTAATCAAGTTACCCCCCATAAAACAATGGTGTAAAACTTTTTGGTAAGAATGCAAGGATTTTTTTTGACTTTTAGATAAAAAATATGCCACAATCAAAGACATAGCTGAAACAGCTATGGTGTCTCAAAAACACTTTAAGAACGAAACTCCGCCATTAGGGGAGTGGGCGAATAAGATTGTCAAATAAGCCTGACTGCGTTCTTACAGTTTTTGAACTCCTCCATTTTGAGTTTTTCAAGATGGATTTTTTTTGTAAAGAGTATTAGGAGAAATAAAATGACAGAAAAAGGCAGAAGTATGGTTGAAAAGTTTGGTATGCTTGCTATTATAGTGATTATTGCTAAGTTATTTTAAATCAATTTCATCTAAGATGGCTTCAAAGTTTGTGTCTTGAGGAGCGGCGATGTATGCGCCGATTTTAATTTCGGGTTCGATACCTCGGAGATAAAATTGGCGCAAACGGATATATTTTTGCCCGTCTAAGCTGTAAAAACAAACGAAGTCATCTCCTCGTCGCTCAAGTTTGTAAAAAACTTCCGTCGGCATCTTTTCAAGGGCACAACCGGCCCAGTCAGAATAACCACTAACTGTTAAACAACTACCGATTTCGGGCGTGTTTTCATCTTTTGCCAAAATGGAAGTCTTAAACCAATTTCGCTCATCAATGCGCGCCATAATGCCGCACTGGTTAAAATGCCCCGCATTTTCAAAATGCCATTTAACAACAAGAACAAAGTCGCCCGGCATTGTTTTATAAAAAAAGTGAGCGTTGTCTTTTTTAATCTGATGATGAAGTGCCTGCCAAAAATCCGTACCTTTGTTCGCGACAATCTTAATTTCTTTGTCTGCAAAGTTCACACTTTCAGGCTCATTTAACCACTCAAAATCGATCAGGTTTTCAAGTTTCATCTAAAAGTTCCTTTGCGGTACATCACCCATTTCCGTTAAAACCTGCTCCAATATTTTGTTATGTTCGGCAGGAGCCATAATTTTTAAGGTAATAATTTCATCGCCTATGCCCTTTTTTGCAATGATGCCTTTACCTTTTAAGCGCAGTTTTTCGCCGCTTGAAGAATAAGGCGGAACTGTAATTTTTACTTTTCCGTTTAGGGTTGGAACGGTAATTTTAGAACCTAAAACAGCTTCTTTGATTGAAATCGGTAAATCAAGCAACAGATTTAATCCGTCAAGCTTAAAATAGGGATGCGGCAAAACATGAACCGTAATCAATACATCACCGTTTTCGCCACCTGTCATGCTTGAACCTCCCATGCCTTTTAAGCGCAAAGTTTGCCCGTCCTCAAAACCGGCCGGAATTTTAACATTGACATTTTTACCGTTTAAATTGATTGTTTTTTCTGCACCTTTTGCAACATCTAAAAAGTCAACATCTAAAGTATATGAAACATCTTGTCCTTTTGATGCTGTACTGCCAAACGGGCTTGACCTACGACGAGCTCTTGTAGCACCTGAAAAGGCACTCATAATATCATCACCGAAAATGGAAGAAAAGTCAAAACCACCCTCGCCGAATGGGTTTGAGCCGCTATATGTTCTGTATGTTCCGTTTCCGAATGGATTTTCGCCACCGAATCCGGCACCGAAGCCTGTTTGTTTTCCATCAGCATCTATTTCACCGGCATCATATTTTTTGCGCTTTTCTTTGTCGCCCAAAACCTCGTAAGCTGATGAGACTTCCTTAAATTTTTCGGCCGCGCTTTTATCGTCTTTGTTTAAATCCGGATGATATTTACGCGCCAATTTTCGATAAGCTGATTTAATTTCAGCATCGCTTGCCGATTTTGACACACCTAAAATGTCATATAAGTTTTTCATCTTCAAATTACCTTTAAAAAACAAATATTCCTAAAGGTTTATATAGGGAGTAAGTTTGCTTATTGCAAGCTTTTGCAATCAAAAGTCGCAAGACGCGAATGATTTTCACGCATAATAATCTCACGTAGGTGAGCTCTCATGCTAGGCTCCTTTTCCCTGCAGTACCGCATTGCAAGCGGTTTTAACTCATCAATACGCACATCACGGTACTCATAAGAAACAAAAGTCGGTCCACGGCGTTTTTCAACAACATTGTCGCGATAATGGGAGGAAGCCGCTTCGGAAACATAGTTTTCCGGGCTAACTTTAATTTGTTCGTTTTTGTGAGAACATGCAATAACAAGAGCTAATGTTAAAGGCAAAGTAAAAATTATTTTTTTCATTGGTTTATTCTTTCTCATGAGCAAGTGAAATAGATATAACGTTAGTGGTATTTGATATAGGCGTTTTCTTATTTTTTTTGACACGTGAAACACCTCCGACAACACCTTTTATCTCAACAACTTTTGTGCGTATATTTTCAATGCTTTTTTCAAAATTTTTGTATTCTTTCTTTTCCATAGAGAACCCCTCTTCGTGAGTCTTATATCATAATATCTTAAACAAATTGTTAATTCAACTCATTATAAATTTTTTGCCCGTTTCTTTTAAGTAAATCATACACGCGCCTGTTTGTACCAAATTTAGATTTTTGATTGTTTAATTTATCAAGCATTTTTTGAAGTCTCGCATTAAATTTTGGATCTTCGCGCAGTTTTTGAAGTTCTTCCAGATTTTCTTCATCATTCATTTTATAATCCAAAACAGCTTTTAATGTTGCTAAATAAACAGCATCCATTTGAGAAACAGGGTAAGTCTGAGCTAAAGCAGACGAGATAAACAAAAAAGATGATACAAAAAAAATATACTTCATGGCTATGCCTCCTTAAAAATTAAGTATAACTTCTTTTATGATAACACAAAAGTCTTTTTTTTAAAGAACGCACCATAAGGTGCATTTTGCTGCTGTTAAACACATAAACAGATCAAAGAGCAATCTGACACCTTGATAATGTTAAAATAATCAAGTATCAAAACCTTAAAAGAGGAGACAATGAAAAAAATTGCATCATTTAATGGATTAAGATTTTTTGCAGCACTTATTACACATCGGTACTCATTTTAAAGTACTAAATCAGCCACTAAAAAAGCCCCTAAAAAGGGGCTCATTAGTGGCTGCGCGGCGTGTACAATCTTCGAACTTTTACAATCTCATCGCTCCGAGGTAATTGCCATCAAAGAACAACTCTGTTACGTAAAAGAGAGATTAGTTATTTAACTCTTTTGTATATTTATACAAAACATCTTCCAGTATATTACTTGCCGTTTGCCTTTTTATTTTTGATTTTTTCCAACAGATTATTTATTTTTCTTTCTGTTTTTTTCATAATCGGAGGTAATTTAACTTCACTTATATTAGTTCCTAGTGTTTTATCAATTTTTTTAGCCAATCTTTTTCTAAGTTCAGCCAATTTATTCAAATTTTCAACTCTTGTTTTTTCTATTTTATTACCTATTAAAGTAACATATTCTCTAAAATCACAAAATTACGCCTGCTGTTTTCCATCGTTAATTGAGTACTTAAAAAATCTCTATCTATGGAAAGTTCCGTAAAATTCTTAGATTCATAATATTTTTTTGATCGAGATAAGTATTGGCCATCTGACATCTTGGTGACATACTCTTCAATTCCTGTCACTTCATTCAAGGTAAATATACCCATGACATCAAAATCGGCTAAATTTATATTCTCCATTATCTACCCTAATCTATTTGTTTAAAAAAAGCAGAAAGACTGTTTATTTCTCTCTCAAACTCATAACGCGTAAATACCGTTTCGTTTTTTGATATTTTGCCTATGGAATGAATTATCGGTTTGGTTGCATTCTTCAAAGCTTGCCTATATAAAGGATTTTGCGCCGCTGAAATATATAATTCATCAACTAATAAATCGTATTCGGAGCTATCCCTTTTTATAGCCTGACCTTGCCAATAAACATATCCTGTTTCTTTCCAATCATAATTGCTTGCCACTTGAATGTGGTAGGCATCTGTTCCGCTATAATTAAAAACAACCTTCTGAATTTTAGAATCTTTGAATTTGATACCCTGAAAAAAAGCTTCAATACTTTTTAAGTGAAAACCTCTGAAAACAAATTCATAAGGATACAAGTTGGAAAGTAATTTTGATAAAGAACCTTTAATTTTGTAGCCGACATTTAACCATTTTTCACATTCGGGAATATATTTTCCATCTTCATCATAAATAGGAAGGCCCTCACAATATTCAACATTTTCTTTATTTACTATATCTTTGAGAACAAATCTAAAATTCTTTTTAAATTCAATATATTTTTTTAATTCTTCTTCCATTTTTTTATTTATTTCATCAGACATTACTACATCCCGTAATTAAATTCTTTTTTATAGCCAAATAGCCTATTCCCTACAAAAACCAGTTTATTTATACTATGATTATATTAAATAATCAAGTCAAATTTTAGTTAATTAATCGTTCGAACCGCAATTTGTTGAGAAAAAACAAGGAGTTATCTCAAAAAAGATAACTCCCATACAGTCTGGCTGCTTCACCTGGACTCGAACCAAGATTGACGGAGTCAGAATCCGCTGTCCTACCATTAGACGATGAAGCATTTATCAAGAACTGGGAGCTATATACGATTTTTTTTAGGAATTGTCAAATATTTTTTAACGTCTTTATTGTAAATAACACATATCAAACTTAAATCAATCAATGGAGGTAGATATGTTCAAAAAAATATCTTCTTTTTGGGAAATGATCTGGGGTACGCCAAACGAGAGAGAACATTTTAGTACCCAGCCGCAAGCGCAAAAGAAGAGGGGCTTTACACCTACCTATCTCATCATTGCTGAAGATTTGAACAATAAAACACAAAAAGTATTTGAAGCTGCGGTGTACTATTTATGCGTGATAGCTAAACAGAAAACAGAGTACCAAAATGATATTTTGAAACTTTTAAGCACATATCTTTCCAAAGTTCAGAATTACCCGGAACGGGTTTCATACATTAAAGAAATGCTTTCTTATTTTGATCTTGATAAATTTATACACAACTAAAGGTATAATATTTTATATATTAGCAATTTTTAATTGACTTTAAAATAAAAGTGGTTATATTCTTTTTTGTAACATTAGAGGCAGCCTATCCGCCTGAAACTTTAATTTAATCATGAAAGGAAGATACATCAATGTGTACTGGGACTGTGAAATGGTTTAATTACAAAAAAGGTTATGGTTTTATTGAGCCTGAAAATGGTGATAAAGATATTTTTGTTCATATTACAAAGCTTGAAGAAAAAGGTATCAAACGCTTGCCGGATGGTCAGCGTGTGAGCTATGAGCCTTATGATGACAGAGGGCGAATTGCCGCTGGCGAAATCCAACTTTTATAGTTCTCCTCCACTTAAAAACAAAACCGCTTTCCTATGTTAAAAGCGGTTTTTCTTTACTTTTTTGTCTTTGTTGAGACAGATGAGGCGACAGGTTTTAAGTGCCGCGTCATATCTAAAAACTTTTCGGTGCGCTGTTTTTTTAACTCAGCCGGAGTCAATAGCAACAGCTCTGAGAGGTATTTACGCAAAGCAATACGTAAGTTATCAAACACAGCTTTTTGATGTCTATGTGCTCCCCCCATCGGTTCTTCAATAATTTCATCTATCACCTTAAGTTTTTTTAAATCCTGTGCCGTAAGTTTTAAGGCTTCTGTCGCCTCAATAACTTTATCTGCCGAACGCCACAAAATAGATGCACAACCCTCCGGTGAAATAACCGAATAAATAGCGTTCGAAAGCATCATTACCACATTGGCTGTAGCGATTGCAATAGCACCGCCGGAACCACCTTCGCCAATAATCGTTGAAATAATTGGTGTTTTCACCTGAAAAGATTTTTCAATTGAGCTGGCAATGGCTTGTGCCTGACCACGCTCCTCTGCATCAACACCGGGATAGGCACCTGCTGTATCCACGAACGTTAAAATAGGCATATTAAGGCGAGACGCCAAATCCATCAAACGTTGCGCTTTTCGATATCCTTCAGGCTTTGCCATGCCGAAATTATGTTTCATACGCGTGTCCAAATCATGCCCTTTTTCTTGTCCAATCACAACAACTGAAATGCCTTCAAATTTTCCTATACCGCCGATCATAGCTTCATCATCGGCAAAACACCTATCTCCTGCAAGTGGTTCAAAATCTTCAATTAATGCGTGAATAAAATCAATGGTGTGTGGACGATTCGGGTGTCTTGCGATTTCAGTTTTTTGCCATGGTGTAAGATTTTGGTAAGTTTCACTGATTAAACGGTTAAGCTTTGTTTTAAGGCGTTTAACCTCTTTTTGAATGTCAACATCTTCTTCTTTTGAAAGTTGCTCCAAATGAGCGATTTTTTCTTCAATCGTTACAATTTCCTCTTCAAAATCCAAAGCAACTTCGCTTGTATCTTGAGCCATCTTAAGCCTCATAAAAAATTAACTTCAAGCGCACTTATATCACAATTAAAAAAAAAGACACTCTTTATTTTTATCAGTTGTTGATTTTTTTGATGTAAACATTGAAAAGAAACACGAAATCAAATAAAATACTTTCAACATCAAAACAAATACGTCGGTTAAGGAGAAAGTTTTTGCTTACATTTTTATTTTTTGCTTCGATTTTTTCATCTTTGGTTTGGCTCATATATGCTGGACTGTTTGTACACAACCGTTTCTTAACCGTTGATATGTCATCAGTTGACGCTTACACCTTGGCACTGTATGCTGGTTTGGTTTTGATTCCTGTCTGGATCGTTTGGCAGGTTTTCGGGTTTATTAATCAATATTTTAAAACAAAGTCAACCGATAAAAAACTGGAACAACTCTTCACACAAATGAAAAAAAATCAAGATTATACTGATCTTGTCGTTCGCGTCATGTTAGATGCTGAACACGAAATTAAAGATGGTTTTGTTGTGGGCAAGTTTGATGTGTTTGTTGCAGATATGAATGAGATTTTGGCAGACATTGTCCAACGTTCGAATGCAGCATCTTCGGTAAAATTAAGTGAACTGTGGCTCAGGGTTAAAAATGGTGAGCGTTGGAGTATTGCCAAAACTTTTATTGAAAACGCCAAAGCACATAATGATTTTGAAAGTTATTTAAAAGATAAAGCTGAACGTGATAAGGTCTTTAGAGGCACTCTGCTTGAATTTTGTGCTCGCTATCAAAATTTATCAAACATGCTTGAAAAGCATGACAGGGATCGTGTGTTTATTACTATTCTGCAGACAGGTGTTATGGGTAGAGTTTATGCGATGCTTTCGCCGATTGCATTGGGCATATCGGTACCCGAACCAGAGCCTGTTAAAGAACAACAGGAAGAAAAAACGTATGATATTTCACCTTCAATTGAACACATGGAAGCTCCGACAGAGGAAAAAAGAGAGTCGTTTTTTAAGAAAATTAATTTGTTTTCCTTAAAAAAGAATAAGCCCTCAACTGATGAAAATTTTAAATCGGATGAATCACAAGAACAAACAGATGATGAAGCTTTTTTCTCCGCACTCCAAAAAAGTATGACGGAAAGTGGAGAAAGCAAAACGGAGCCGATTGTTTCCGTAAAACAGGAAAATGATGATTTTGAGCCGCATTTTGAACCTGCTTTTGAAAGCACGGAACCTCAAGAAGAGTTTTCCCCAAAAGATTTACAAATGCACCAGCAGAAAAGCTTGCAATCATTTTTAAACGAACCGATAACGCCTCAGAAAGAAGAAAAAAAATTTGAAAGTGATGACAATTTGGCCTATCCTTTCGGTGGATGGACGGATGCAAGTAATAGCTAGATTTTTATGTGTTTGCATGCTTTTTATCGCTACATTGGCAAACGCAACCGACAACAAAATAGCACTTTATGGTAAAGCAAAATATTCCGATGGCTTTCGAGCATTCTCTTATGTAAATAAAGACGCTCCTAAAGGAGGGCGTTTGCTCATTCCGGAATATGGTGGTTTTGATAACTTTAATCCGTTTATTTTTAAAGGTTCTGCATCAGGTACGGTAGCCGATTTGATTTGGGATAGTTTAGGCTATACACCTGCTGATGATGTTTCGGTTGCTTATCCTTTAATTGCCAAACAATTTGAGATGGAAGAAAATTATGTCGGTTTTATTTTAGATGAACGTGCCAAATTTGCTGACGGTTCTCCTATTACAGCTGACGATGTGATTTTCAGTTTTAATGTTTTAATTGATAAGGGCGCACCGATTTATAAAGTGTATTACGCTGATGTTGAAAAAGTCGAAAAGATAAATGATCGTCATGTACGTTTTTATTTCAAAGAAAATGCACAAAATCGAGAATTACCTTTAATTTTAACTCAATTTAAGATTTTTCCTAAAAAAGATTGGGCAGAACGTGATTTTGCAAAGCCGAGTTTACAAATTCCGCTTGGCAACGGTCCATACAAAATCAAAAGCTTTCAGACCGGCAAATACATTGTATTAGAACGAGATCACAACTATTGGGCTCAAAACTTGCCGACGCGCAGGGGCTTTCATAACTTTGATGAAATTCGTATTGATTATTACCAAGATACAACCGTCACTTTACAAGCACTTTTTTCTGGTAATATTGATTTGCGTGAAGAATATATCGCTAAAATTTGGGCAACAGGTTATGATAATCATTTGATTAAATCGGGCAAGGTTATTAAAAAAGTATTTGAACATCATAATCCGGCTGTCTTGCAACACTTTGCCATCAATTTGAGGCGTGAAAAGTTCAAAGATAAACGTGTACGTCGTGCACTTGATTTGGCATTTAATTTTGAATTTGCCAATGAAAAACTTTTTCATAAAGCTTACAAGCGCCTACACAGTTATTTTACCAACACAGATTTTGAAAGCTCTGGTTTGCCGACCGACAAAGAAAAAGAGATTTTAGAAAGATATAAAAACGATTTAGACCCTGCTGTTTTTGATACGCCCTTTACCCTTCCTGATAATTCAACACCTCAAAAACTCAGAGAAAATTTAAAAGAAGCCGTTCGGCTTTTCAAATCTGCCGGTTATGAAATTAAAAATGGTAAAATGACAAACATCAAAACAGGTGAGCCTTTCAAATTTGAAATTTTGAGCAATTCGGCGAATGGGACAACCTTCACGCGTGTGATGTTGCCGTTTATTGACAATCTCAAAAAAATCGGGGTAGAGGCAACATTCAGGACTGTTGAGGTTAATATCTTCAAAAATCGTATGGATCACTTTGACTATGATGTGGCAATTATGTCATATCGCATAAGTAGTATGCCCGGAAACGAACTCAAAGAAATGTATGGTTCAAAGGCAGCAGATGTGAATGGTAGCTACAATATCATGGGGATTAAAAACAAGGTCGTCGATGCATTAATTGATGAAATCATTAAAGCAGACAAAAAAGATGATTATGAGGCCTATCTCAAAGCTTTGGACAGGGTCTTGCTCAGCGAATACTATCTCATCTTTCAGTGGTATTCACCATATAATCGTGTGGGTTATTGGGACAAGTTTGGCATACCGCAGACAGATGAAAAAGTCGGTTTTCAGCCTTTAACGTGGTGGATAAAGGAAGAAAGATAACATGAAAAACTATATCATCAAACGTTTGCTTCTTATTCCGCTTACATTGCTCGGTATTTTAGCCGTCAATTTTGCCATCATACAGCTTTCACCAGGTGGACCTGTCGAATACGTTTTAGCAAAATATCAGGGTATGAACACCGATAGCAAAGCCCAATTTACTTCGACTTCCCAAGTTCAAAACACGACCTCAGGCAACAATTATCAAGGCGCGCAGGGTGTTCCTGAAGATTTGGTTGCTGAGTTAAACAAGCAATTCGGATTTGACAAGCCGTGGTATGAACGTTTTTATAAGATGATTAAAGATTATGCCACCTTTGATTTCGGTAAAAGCTATTATCAGGATAAAACCGTTTTAGAATTGATTGTCGAGCGTATGCCTGTTTCTGTTTCTCTTGGACTTTGGTCAACTTTGATTATTTATTTGATTGCTATTCCGCTTGGTATTAAAAAGGCACTTTACGACGGCTCAAAATTTGATATTTCAACAACGGTTGCAGTTATTGTTGGCTCAGCCATACCCGTTTTTTTGTTTGCCGTATTTTTAATAGTATTTTTTGCAGGCGGCACATATTTTCAGTGGTTTCCCTTGCGCGGATTAACTTCCGACAATTTTGAAACGCTTTCAATGATGGGTAAAATCAAAGACTACTTTTGGCATATTGCCTTGCCTGTTTTTTCAATTGTGATTGGCGGATTTGCGGGACTGACCATGTTAACGAAAAACTCATTTATAGATGAACTCAGCAAACAATATATTTTAACGGCACGTGCAAAAGGTTTATCTGAAAAAGACATTTTATATAAGCATGTTTTCAGAAACGCGATGCTGATTATCATTGCTGGTTTTCCGTCACTTTTAATTAAAATGCTTTTTACAGGTTCTGTTTTAATTGAGGTTGTCTTTTCATTAAACGGGATCGGACTTTTGGGTTATGAAGCCATTATGACGCGCGATTATCCGATTATTTTCGGCACGCTTTACATTTTTGCACTTTTAGGGCTTATACTGAAATTAATCAGCGACGTGACATACTGCCTCGTTGACCCACGTATTAATTTTGATAAAGTTTAAAGCCGTTCAATTTCACGGGCAGCATCAACAGCCGCGTTTAAAGATCCATTGGGTTTAAATTTGATATATCTCGTATCTAAAGGAACAGCATAACGATTCTCATATAAAGCATGAATAAAGCGATAATGCTTTTTAGTCAGCCAACTCTGCCCCTCAAAAATAAACACAGGCTTGTTTGTACCACAAGCTTCAGATGACATTGAAACAGAATCACCTGTCACAATAATGTTGTCTGCACAGGCCAAATAACCTAAATATGGGTTCTCGCTTTTGTTTCCCCACAAAAAAGTATGAGTAGGAATGTCTTTGAGTACTTCCATAATAAGCTTTTGTGCCGCTTCACCCGTTCGTCGAGATGTGGTAATCAAAATAGAACCGCCGATTTTTTTCTTAAAAGCAACAATTTTTTCAGCTAAAATTTTGGCGTTCTCAAGCGTAAACGGTCTGTCTTTAATGGCACCGCCAATAATAATGGTCGTCAACGGCTTCGGCAAATTCTTAAACGTATCTGCCCATTTTTCTCTAGCCTCTCTCAAAACGTCCGGCGTAACACGGTGAGGTGCACCGATCAAATAACGAAAACTTTTACGATAAGGCTTATCTTTGTCATGTTCCGGCAACAATACAAGTGAGAATTCATCAAGTCCTGTTTCACCGGGATGCATAATTTGTATCAATTTCGTTTCTGGATTTTTCTTTTTAATATAACGTGCCACAGGAACAGTGCGGCGACTAATAGATAAAACCATATCAGGCCATGGTGCTGTTAAAGTTTTTTTTGTATCAGAAGTCAATCCGATTAAGGTTTTACCGCGAATAAAATTCGGAAGCCCTGAAAGTTTTGTGTATTCAAGTTTTTTTTCGATAAGTTCAAAATGTTCTTCGTTGAGTTGCTGAGCAATACCACGGGCCTGCCCGACACTCCCCATACGGTTATCTATCAAAATCCACAAAACCTTCTTCATGCATAATCTCCAATTCTCAAATTTTGTTACAGTTTATGACAAACTTTTGAAATATGCAAGATGTTTTTTCATAAAAAAAGATAACAAATTCAAATTTTACTTGAGCTTATCACGCATTTCATCGGAAATTCGTGTTGGTCGATGACGGTTGATATTGATAAACACAAGCGTAATTGTTATGGCACAGAGCAAATCTTCACCTCTCTTAACTTCCTGATAAATAGTCGCTGATGAGTTTTTGACTTCTTTCATTTCGCACGAAACGGAAAGTAAATCATCTAAAAAAGCCGATTGTTTGTAATCTATTTCAGCATGTCTTGCAACAAAGGCACACCTTTCTTCACCTTTTGTTACCTCAGGCGTTAAGCAAAGGGAGCGCAAAAACTCTGTTCGAGCACGCTCGGCAAACTTTAAGTAGTTGGCGTAATAAACGATTCCTTCGGCATCGGTGTCTTCATAATAAACCCTGACGGGAATTTTAAAAACATCAGTCATGATCTTCGTTTTCCATATTTTTTAACAAATCAAATTGTCCGTTGTCATATTTGATTTTGCCACAAGGCAAGCCCAAATATTTATAGCCTTGTTCTGAAATAACTCTTCCGCGCGGCGTTCGTGCAATAAAACCAAGCTTTAATAAAAACGGCTCGACCACTTCTTCAATGGTATCGCGCTCTTCAGATAAAGCGGCGGCCAACGTATCCGCCCCAACCGGACCACCACCGTAGTTTTTGGCAATACAGTTCAAATAACGTCTGTCAAACATATCAAGCCCGTAATTGTCAACATCTAAGCGCTTTAAAGCGGTATCAGCAAGGGTGTTATCAATCTCAATCCCACCGCTGACCGCGCCGAAATCACGCACACGGCGAAGCAATCTTCCGGCAACGCGCGGTGTTCCGCGAGAACGTTTGGCAATTTCTAAAGCACCGTTTTCAGAAATAGGCATTCCAAGGAGCTTTGCGCCGCGAAGCACTATCTTTTTTAAATCTTCATGGGTGTAGAAATCCAGCCGCAAAGGAATACCAAAACGTTCGCGAAGCGGTGTTGAAAGCAAACCTGAACGAGTGGTCGCTCCCACAAGCGTAAAGGGCTGCAAATCAATTTTAACGGACCTTGCAGACGGGCCTTCACCGATAATCAAATCAAGCTGAAAATCTTCCATCGCCGAATATAAAACTTCTTCAATAGCAGGATTCAAGCGGTGGATTTCATCAATAAACAACACATCGTTCGGCTCCAAGTTGGTTAAAATGGCCGCCAAATCCCCTGATTTTGAAATCATCGGGGCGGAAGTGGCCTTAAAATTAACACCGAGTTCTTTTGAAATAATGGAGGCAAGAGTCGTTTTGCCAAGTCCCGGAGGACCGAAAAGCAAAACATGATCCAAAGCTTCGCCTCTGGCTTTGGCGGCCTCAATAAAAACTTTAAGATTTTGTTTGACGTTTTCTTGCCCGATAAAATCATCTAAATGCTCAGGACGTGTGTTGACAGGAACATTCACATCTCTTTTCTCGTCTTCCGGCAAAATCTGCGGGCTTACAATGCGTTCATTTTCCATCTTTTACATATCCTTTTTTGCAAATTCTCTTAAAGAAAGGCGAATAAGTTCGGAAACAGGTTTTCCCTCATTTGAAGCATAAACCTTTGATGCGGCCTTAAAGGCTTCCAAACGTTGATAGCCTAAGTTAACGAGGGCAGAAATCACATCTTCCAAAACACTGTCTTGAACATCTTTCTGAGGTGTTATTTGAAGCGGCACATCATCACCGCCTAAATCTTCAATTTTCACATCACCCATCGGAACAGTGACAACCTTATCTTTAAGCTCGGTTACCAAACGTGCGGCAAGTTTCGGCCCGACACCCAAAGCGCGGGCAAATGAGGCTTTGTCTTGTGCGGCAACAGCTTGTGCAAGTTGTGCAGGGCTGAGGGCCGATAAAATGCTCAAGCACACCTTTGCACCAACGCCTTGAACTTTTGTTAAGGTGTTAAACCACTCTTTTTCCCACGCATCATAAAAGCCGTAAAGCGAAATGGAATCTTCACGAACAACCGTTTCAATCAGCAAAGAGGCTTCCATACCCCTGATAAGTTTTGAAAGCGTGCGCGAAGAAGCAGAAACCAAATAGCCGACACCGTTCACATCAACAATACAATTGTCCTCATAAATGCTGTCTACAATGCCTCTTAATTTTGCAATCATGTTTTTTCCTTTAAAATATGCTAAAGTTTATAGAAAATATACTTTCAAAGCAAGCTTTTTTAACCCGTTCATCACAGCAAAAAAAATCGACATTTTTTGTTCGAAAATGCTTGACAAAATTTCGGGGGTAGAATGGGAGTATACATAAATTAAAAAATATTATGATTACTATTATTATTGCGACACTTTTTATTATGATTGTAGCGTGTATAATATCGCTAGTGGTGGACAGTATTTTCCTCCTGAAACATGAAGAATACTCTGAGGGAATTCTCGGACTCGGGATTGCCCTCGTCGTGATTGAAGTACTCGTAGCGAACATTATCGGGTAATCAAGTCAATCCAATAAAAATACCCCTTGAGATTTAAAACTTTTCATGAAAATGATTTGTTTTGAACTCAAGGGGTGTTTTGTTTTTAAATTTCCCCCTTTATTTTTATTCAAAAAGGATTATATTTCAAAAATCTGATAAAAATATTTGGAGAAAGTTCATGAAAAAAGTTTTACTTTTAAGCGCATGTGCTGTTTTTGCCGTTCAAAGCGCAAATGCACGTTCGTTTTCCTCGGACTATTCTATGTTTAAATATTGGCTCAACAAAAATTACGGCTTTGACTATGGTGTTGATGTATCTGTCATGCCTCAACGCGGTGCCCCGTCAGGCAAATATAATGCGTTTCAGACCTATATTTATCCGTATTTTACATGGACAAACTTCAAAAATGAATACGGCACGGGTAGCTTAAATGCCGCCTACACCGTTATTCGTTACGGCAATCACGATGCTTCAGATATCGGCTCTCGCATGGGTGTTGTGAGCGATATTAATGATTATGATGACAAAACAAATGAATTTAATGAATTTTATTATTCCTACACGCTCGGTGGCTCGTGGAATTGGTTGACATTAGGTTTAGGTCAGTTTCCGATTTATAACTTTGATGGTTCAGACTATAACTCAAATCAGCAGGTTAACTTTATCAACTACGCTCTCTCGCAAAACCCGTCATCAACCTATTCAATTGCCGGCGTCGGCGGCTTTGCAACCGTTGCCCCAAATGATAAGTGGAGTTTTACCTTGGGTGCGCAAGATGCCACAAACGTTGACGGCATCAGTGTTCAGGTTAATAATTTTGATGACAAGCATTTTACGACATTCGGTCAGGTTGAATGGACACCGACAAATAAGTTAGGTGACGCTCAAATTTCCGTTTTACTTTATAATCAGCCGGCAGTCAAACAGCAACCGCAAACAACAAACGGTTGGTCAATCAATTTTTCGCAAAACATCGGCGAGAAGTGGAATGTTTTTGCTCGCGTCAACGGTGTTTCCGGACACATGGATACCATTGAGCAATCATGGTCGGGTGGTGTCGTGATGCTAAACCCCCTAAACCGCAATTCGCTTGATCAAATTGGGCTTGGTTATGCCTTAAACAAAATCAATGAAACAGCAGTCGGTGCACCTTTAGCACACGATACGGAGCATGTTTTTGAGGCTTATTGGGCATGGGGCTTTTCAAAATGGATGACCTTAACGCCTGATGTGCAGTTCTATATTCATCCGGCTCTAAACCAAAAATCTGATTACGGCACAGCCATTTCGCTTCGATTAACACTCTTTTTATAAAAATTTTTAATCTAACATACCAAAAAGATGCAATTTTACATCTTTTTGGTTTTTTTGTTGTTTATTTTTTTGTTTTTCTTTTCACAATTTCAAAAAATATGTGTAAAAATGAACAAAAGTTAAAATAGATGAAAGGTTGATATGAAACGAATAGGCTTTTTTTTGTTTCTAATGTTAAGTGCTTGTACACCTCATCAAAAAAACATTGTGCCGGCGATTGTGCCTCAGTCACAAAAAACACCTCAAATCAAGTATGTCACACCTAATAATATTATTGGTGCAATTGAGCCGATTTATATTCTTCCGATGAAGTCCGCATTTTTGGCTCGTGTTGATACAGGTGCCGCCACATCTTCAATTGATGTTGAAAATTTAAAACGCTTTGAGCGTGATGGTGAAAAATGGGTTTCATTCAAAATTGTTAATGGAATATCAGGCGAGGAACATTTTTTTGAAAAACCGATTATCAAAAGGGTTAAAATCAAGCGTATTGAACAGGAAGAACATCGTGTAAAAGTGATGATGGATATTCAATTTGGCGGACAAAAGCTTAAAACAGAATTTACACTTGCTGAGCGCGAAAGTTTTAAGTATCAGGGGCTTGTCGGGCGTAACATATTAACCGGTAGGTATATTGTCGATACATCACTTCAACAAACGTTAAAGTAGGGTGTGTTTTATGAAGAAATTTTGTACTGTTCGAAAAGTTTTGTCGTTGCTTTTATTGCTTTCCATCATGTTCGCAGGGTACAGTGCTTATTATAAAATAGGTTTCTGGGGGTTTGATTTAAAACCAAGCAAAACGACAGAAATATGGACGATTGATGCGCATATTTCATTTAAGGCTTGGGGTGATGATGTACACGTTTCACTGGCAACGCCAAATGTTTCAAAAGAATTTAAAATTTTAAGTGAAGATATTATCGCCAAAGATTATACCTTTTCAAAAGACGAAAAAACAGGGCGTATTAAGTTTGAAGGTAAACGTCGAAAAGGAAAGCAAAATATTTACTATCGATTGATGGTTTATGATAATGAGTCGACAAGAGGAAAAGTTCGTGAGAAAATCTCCGCGTTAGTAACGCCACCTATTTTTGATGAACAACAACTTGAAATGGCAGAGGAAATTATAAATGAGGCTTCCAAATTTAAAGGAAGTTTACCACAAAGATTGATTTTACTTTTTAACGAAATACCATTAAGCGAAAATGTTGAAACTTTCTTACCCGTCAAAGCAAACAAGCGTGAACGTGCGGATATCATCATAGATTTGCTTGCATTCAAAGATATGCCGGCAAGGCTTGTTCGCGGTGTGAAACTGATTGAGGGGAAAAAGGCATCAAATGCTGATTTAATGTTAGAGGCCTATGAGGAAAGTCGGTGGCGTTTATACGATTTACAAACAGCAAAAGAAGGACTTCCTAAAAACTTTGTTTTGTTTCAAAGAGGTGACTCTTCCCTACTTGACGTTGAAGGGGGAGAGGGCTCAAAAATCAAGTTCTCTGTCTTAAAATCGGTCACATCATCCTTTAGAATGGCTAAGCATCGCGCAAAATTAACATCAACAACAAAATTATATTCTTTTTCAATATACAATCTACCTTTAACTGAACAAAATATTTTGAAATGGCTCATGGTTTTTCCTCTTGGGATTTTAATCGTTGTCTTGATGCGAAATGTGGTTGGTGTTCCGACAATGGGCACATTTACGCCGATGTTGATTGCAATGTCGTTTGTTCAAACGGGTTTTGTCGCAGGATTAATTTGTTTTACTGTGATTGTTGTTGTCGGGCTTTTATTAAGAAGTTTACTTTCAAAACTGAATCTGCTTTTAGTCCCGCGCATTTCATCTGTCGTTATTTTTGTTATTTTGATAATAGAAGTTATGACTATTATCGGTTATAATTTTGAGCTGGAAGTCAGTTCTTCAGTCGTATTTTTCCCAATCATCATCATAGCTTGGATTATTGAACGTTTATCAATCATATGGGAAGAAGAAGGCTCCAAAAATGCCGCAAAAGAAATGTTCTGGACAATGATCACCGCTGTTGCGACATATTTTGTGATTGCAAGCAAAACAATTCGCCACTTTATGTTTGCTTTCAATGAGTTTAATTTGGTCATTTTGTTTGTTGTAATGTTGCTTGGCACATATACGGGCTATCGCTTAACAGAATTAAAACGTTTTTATCCGCTCGTGAAAGATAGATAAATGTTTGAGTTTTTAAAAATTGCAAAAAAATTGAAACAACATGGTATTTTGGGAATGAATGCTCGAAACTATAATGTAATAGCAGCCTTAAATAAGAGAAAGCTTTATCCGTTGGTGGATGATAAGATTCAAACAAAAGAATTGGCTATTAAAGCCGGTATCAGCACGACAAAAAAAATCGCCTTAATAGAATACCAACATCAGGTTAAAAACTTTAAAAATTTAATTGCGACTTATCCTGAATTCGTGATTAAACCGGCACATGGTAGTGGCGGGAAAGGTGTACTTGTCATAAAAAAATGGAACAATGATTGTTTTGTGACGGCTTCTGAAAAGATATTGACATATAAACAAGTCTATCAACATATTTCGAATATTTTAAGCGGTTTATACAGTTTGGGAGGCCGATATGATGTGGCGCTCATCGAGGAAATGGTGCATTTTAGCAACATATTCGAACACTTCAGTTATCAAGGTGTGCCTGATGTCAGATTGATTGTATATAAAGGCTATCCGATAATGGGTATGATGCGCTTGGCAACAGCACAATCCGGTGGTCGAGCAAATTTACATCAAGGAGCAGTTGGTGTCGGGCTTGACGTTAAAACAGGAAAAACCCTTACAGCAGTGATGGATGGTAAACCAATTAAGTTTCACCCAGATACAAATGCAGACCTGAAAAAACTTTATGTTCCCTTATGGAAAGATCACATGTTAATTGCGGCTAAAGCTTACGAGATGACAGGTCTTGGTTACTTTGGGGCAGACATTGTGTTGGATTGTCGTAAGGGGCCAATGTTGCTTGAGCTAAATGCTCGCCCAGGACTTGCTATCCAAATTGCAAATTCTGTAGGCTTAAAAAAAGCCATTAAAAACATTGAAAAGAATTATCCGTTAAATTTATCTCCAAAAGAAAGGGTTGATTTTATTTTAAGTAAAACCTAAATAAAACATAGATTCAAATAAACAACAAAGGATGAAGACATGTCAGAATTTTTAAAAAAATCAGAAACAAAAAATTTAGGCAAAACCGAAACAAAAACACTTGCCTCAAATGAAGCAAAAAAACTTTCAATGAGCGAAACAAGAGCTAAAAAGATTAAACATTCATATAAAGTCAAAGATCCTGAAAATGCGCTTGTTTTGAAATTAAAAGATGGTGATGTTGTCATAGAGATGTTTGAAGATATAGCACCAAATCATGTAAAGCGTATTAAAGAATTGGTGCGCAAAGGTTTCTATAATGGTCTAAAATTTCATCGTGTGATTGAAGGTTTTATGGCTCAAACAGGATGCCCGTTAGGAACAGGAACAGGAGGCTCTGGTAAAAAATTAAAAGCAGAGTTTAATAAAAAAGAGCATAAACGTGGTACGGTATCAATGGCACGAGCGATGGATCCAGATTCTGCGGATAGTCAATTTTTTATCTGTTTTGCAGATGCCCCTTGGTTGAATGGTCAATATACTGTTTTTGGTGAAGTGGTGGACGGCATGGAATATGTAGATAACATCAAAAAAGGCGCGGGCTATAACGGTACCGTATATAACCCGGATACCATCATCAGCATTGATGTCATTGCAGACTTATAAATTTCACCACGATATTTAGTAGAAGCTTGGTTTTGTATCAGGTCTTTTCTCATCTGAGATGCGGCGAACAGCGATAACCTTTTGAAACATTTTTGCGCCATAGGTCTTTTTATACCAAGCAAAATGCGTGCTTTTACGTGCACAGTTTTTGATGGGGGTTTCTAAGAACTTTTCCACAAACGGAAAAAATAATCTGTTAAAAGGCTTTAAGATAAAACGCAAAACATTCCAAGAGGAAGGCTGATGATAATCAATAAATAGGGCTCTTCCACCATCTCTTACTGCATCTAAAGCATTATTAATAAGCTTTTCTCTTGAATTTTGAGGTAACTCATGCAGCAACATAAAACAAATAACGGTGTCATATTTTTTACTAAAAGGCTTGCGTGCATCATAAAGTTCAAAATTAACTTTTTGATCAATAAGATGCTCTCTGGAACGTGCCAATTGATCTTTTGATGCGTCAACAACGGTGTATGACCCATAAACGCCGATTTTTTCAGCTGTTTTTTTTATCTGCGAACCAAAAGTGCAACCGATTTGCAAAACACTGCTGTTCGTCCCCACATCTTCAAGCATATCATCAATGATTTTTTGATTATAACCAAATGTGAGTAAGGTCTGAATGCGATCATCATCTAAAAATTTTTCAAGTTTTTTGTTGTGATATAGGAAGCTATATAGCTCTTCTACATAAAGAGGCTCTTTAACAATTTTTGAGTTGTTGATCACATTTGCCTTAATATTTCCCATCTATTCTCTCCTATAGTCCGGCTTCTTGTTTGGTGATATATCCCTTCTTTACAGCCTCCATAACTGCAGCCGTTCGATTCGAAACGCCAAGCGTTTTTAAAATAACAGTCATATGAACCTTGACAGTGCCTTCAGTTAAACCCAACTCATGAGCAATAAGTTTGTTAGGAAGACCCTTTGCAATTCCTCTGATTACATCGATTTGCCGGGGTGTGAGCTTTTTGTCTTTGCTTTGAGGCGGCTGAGGGGCAGAAATTTCTTTTAAATTTTGAAAGTCAGTAAACATTTCAGGTACAATGCTTGCCTCATCCAAAAGTTCTTTGGGAATATAAACCCCACCGGCTAAAACCAAATGAATAGCAGACAACATTAAATCATTAGATGAAGATTTTGGAATATACCCCGAAACGCCAATCTCGATTGTTTTTTGAACAATTTCCTTGTCAAAAACAGCAGAAATAACAATAATCGGCGTGTCTTTAAGAAGAGTGTGCATTTGACTTAAAGCTCCCATTGAGTTGGCACCCGGCATGGCTAAATCAGTCATAACCAAATCAAAATGTCCTCTTTTCAAGCTATCAAAAAGTTCAGAATAGTTTTTGACTGCTGTAATGTTTGCATCAACAAAATGCGATTGTAAAACAAGTTTTAAGCCTTCTAAAAAAAGTTCATGATCATCTGCAATAAGTATATTCATCCTTTTGTCCTTTATTTCCAATCACCATTAAACGCTTGCCAGCAAGAAAGAGCCGAAATAGCAGCTGTTTCAGCACGCAAAATTCGCTTCCCCAAAGTTACACTTAAACTATAAGATAAACTTTTCAACACATCAAATTCATCGGACGAAAAACCGCCTTCAGGACCAACCAAGAACGCAATGGGTGCGTTGAGCTTTGTCTTAAGCGCTGCAAATGATTCTCCTTTTCCTGATTCATCAAGATAAACAAGAGTTCGTCTTTTATCCCACGTTTCAAGTAATTCTTTAAGATTTTGAAGTTTTGACACCTCAGGCAAATCCTGCCGGCGACATTGTTCTGCCGCCTCAATGATTTGAGCTTTCATACGTTCTAATTTGATGTTAGTATTTATTGTATATTCGGTTTTGATAGGTACAATCCTTGAGGCCCCAAGCTCGACAGCCTTTTGCACAACAATATCGCTATTTTCTTTTTTTAACGGGGAAAATAAAAGCCACACATCTGGTGATTTTTCAAAATCAAAAACTCTTTTATTGACTTTTAGGGTTAAGTTTTTTTTACCCACTTGCTCAATAATGCACTCAAATTCGCCATTTCGACCGTCAAATAAAAAAACCTCATCACCAAGTACCAAACGCATCACATCTTTTAAGTAATGCGTTTGAGACTCATTTGCTAAATATTGACCACCTTCCTCAAGCGGATCGTCGGCAAAAAGACGGATTCGGTTTTTTTTGCTCATTTTCAAAAACTCTGCATAAGTTTAAAACTTAATCGCATTATATCAAAAGATGTGTTAATGAAAAAATAACAATCCAAGAAAAAGTGAAGGAAAAATGATGATAATCACAATTGACGGACCGGCCGCAGCCGGTAAGGGAACAGTTTCAAAGGTTTTGGCTTCAAAATATAAACTGACATACTTTGATACAGGGATGATTTATCGTGCAGTCGGGCTTGATATGGTCTTAAAAGGCTTAAATCCCGAAGACGAAGAAAAGGCTTTAGAAGTTGCCCAAGCCATGACGTTTGAAAAAATGATGGAACTGTCTGAAAATCCTGATTTCAGAACAGACATCGGGGGACAGGCGGCGTCAAAAGTTTCGGCCATCAATTCGGTGCGTCAGGCACTTTTGAAAATGCAGCAGGATTTTGCTTTGTCACCCGTTTTTGCAGACGGAACAAAGGCAAACGGCGTGATTTATGATGGGCGCGATACTGGAACGGTTGTTTGTCCGCACGCCGACATCAAGTTTTTTGTAACCGCGTCAACTGAAGTTCGTGCGATGCGCCGCTTTAAAGAGTTTGAAGCCAAAGGGATTCAAACGACTTATGAAAAAGTTTTGGAAGATATGATCGCACGCGATAAACGCGATTCGGAGCGCAAATCGGCCCCGATGAAGCCGGCCGATGACGCCATATTGATGGACACATCAGATATGGACGCTCAAACGGAAATCGACGCAGTCTTAAAAATCGTTGAAGAAAAAATCTCTGGGAGAAGATAATCTGCTTTAAATAAAAAAAACAGGCAAAGTTTATTTGGCCTGTTTTTTGTTTTTTACAATTTCTACTGCACCCAGAAGAATGGAAATTACCCAGGGAAGTGTCCAAAGGATAGCACCCCAGAGAGGCAATTCCATGAATGCGTAAATGATTGACAGTACAAGCCCAAGCAGTGCCCAGAGAGTATAAAAGCCGCCTCTGAAGGTATTTTGGGCTCTCAGATGTTTTCGTGCGCCGTCTGCACATGAGAGGATGCCGAAAACGAAGCATCCTAAAATAAAAATTTTTTCCATAATCTTAAGGTTTGTTTCGAAAACAAAATAACATATTTTTCTTTTTTGTCAAGTTTTTTAAGGTTATTTATTTACCTCTGTCCAAATGGCTGTTAAAACATTCAAAAATTCACCTTGCAAATGGTTTTAAGATGATATACTTTGATTACAACAAAGTTTTAGGATATAAAGTATGAAAAAAATTGTTATTTTATTTTTGA